>Ga0247723_1000093_pt1 | contig 53974 bp, 52 predicted proteins | sample MSEWelMarce5H_FC_FD_189079 | JGI IMG/M metagenome (GOLD analysis project Ga0247723, IMG submission 189079) | Subsurface sediment microbial communities from gas well in West Virginia, United States - MSEEL Well Study Marcellus 5H_FC | ecosystem: Environmental > Terrestrial > Deep subsurface >...
TGATAAAGTTGATAGAACGATTTGGCTTAACGAAGATATCAGCAACGAATTCGTTACGATCGATAACTTCACCTGTGTTGTTAGACTCATCGCACTTAACAACGAAATCAGTAATACCACGACGACCCTGTACATCACGTAGGAATGGCTCTACTAAGTTCTTGAACTGAGCACGAGTAAATCCATCGTTGAATTCAAACAACTGGAATTTAGCAGCAGTTGCAATCGCTTTTTCCATAACGATGAATAGACGACGCACATTGATACGATCAAACGCACTTGGCTTAGCCAATAGAGTCTTGTCACCGAACAGAACAGTACCTTCTCCTGGGAAAGTAACAACTGGGTTAACACCCTTCTTGTAAAGAGTATCACGAAGTGTTTTGTTTGGATTGAATGCCAACTTAACCACGTTCTTGATTTGACCACGATTTAAACCACCTGGAGAGAACCATGGATCATTTGTGTAGTCAGTACGAGCACATAGACCAGCCACATCACCATTCAATGGGATGTAACGATATTTGTCATTGTAACGATCGTATTGATATTTGTAACCAGAATCCATAACAGCGTATGAAGTGCTTGGTAATGCATCACGGTAAGTAGTGATAGCAGTAGAAGCAGTTGAGTCGCTACCGATGATAACATCACCAGAAGAAGTATCTTGTGGAGATACAAAAGCAACGCAATCTAAACGAACTTCAGCAATGTTATTGATAACATAAGTTGCAGTTGCAGCAGATGCTTTACCCAACATAATTAGACTAATATCAAACAACTCAGCGTTTGCAAATAATGCAAAAGCGTTTTGTTTATCAGAATCAGTTGGAGCATAATCGTCAACACCACCAAGTAGTGAAGTTGTCACTGCAGCAGACATTGACTTGAAGTATGGAGTATTTGTATATGTCAATCCTGTTGGAGTACCAGCAGTAGTAACAATTGCAGCACCAGCACTAGTAGTCAAAGTAAAACCAGTCACGCTTGGTGAAGTACCAGTAATTGCGGAAACTTTATAAACTGTACCAGTTGCATAACCAGTAATAGTTCCAGTGCCACCTAATGTACCAGTGATAGTGATTTTATCACCAACAGCCAAAGCTGCAGCAGTACAAGTAAATTGACCAGCTGTACCAGCAATTGCTACACCAGAAAGTGTTGCACTAGTATTTAAAGAAGCAAAACTTGTACCCCAAGTACTACCACCAGCTGCAACTGTAGTAGTTGCATCCATCCAGTAGATATACTGTGAACGAGAATTGATTACGTCTTTGTAGTAGTTATTTGTACCATCAGATTTCTTGGCATCAGATGCTTTGGAAACGAATGCAAATTTTTCTAGAACTGTACCAACAGTACCAGTTAAAAGACCATCTTCATCAATAACGATAATATGCAACTCATCATTGCCAATAGTAAAGTTATTTGAAGTAGCGTAGTCAGAAGTTCCTGGAGCACCATCAAAGTTGTCTCTGTATGTCCAAGTGCTAAATGTATCAGCATCAGCCATAGAAACTAATAAAGAGTTTCCTAGTGTACCTGGATATTTTGCAGCCCATTCGCCAACTGATGCTTGACCAGTTGCATAAGAAGCCAAATATGTCTCGGTGTTTTTGATTTTAAGTGCAGTTCCAGAAGAAACTGCGTTCTTAAGACCAGTTGCGTCTGCACGAACCAGTAATAAGTTGTTTGTATATGATAGGAAGTTGGCTGCTGTAAAGAAAGAATCTGCGTTACTATCAGTAGGTTTTCCGAAGCGACGAACTAATTCGTTCTCAGAGCTAACTGTAGTTGGTTCCATTACTGGACCCCAGCCAAACGAACCTGCAAATGCACCAATAGAAGTGGCAACGGCTGGAACGATTGATGTGAAATCTTTTTCTACGACTGCAACGCCTGGAGATAATTGAAACGGCATTGTAATTCTCCTTGTTAATAAGTTTACCTAGACAAAATTCATGTCTACCTTTTATTTAGTTTTTACACGATTTCTAGAAGTTGAGTGGAGCCTTCTCTGGCTTCCCATCTTCGTAAAACCCAAAAGGTGTTAATTCTTCTTCGATCGCTTGCATCTGCTTAGCGTACATGATATTTCGTAGATTAACATTATTTAGGTCTTTGAAATAAGAGTTAGTAGTGAGCCATCCAAATAGAACCAGAGGCATTACCAAATCATCGTGATAACCTTCGTCAGCCTCATAAGATCCTTTTTTCTCGATAAAGGTCGAGATTTCAGAGATCGTATCAGCGTCATTTATAATAAGTTTGTTTTCTTCAACGAGTGCCTTAAAGTTATGACACCCAATTCTTTTGATCTTTTTATCGGTATTGACACCCAACTGTGTTTTACCACCACCAAAACCACCAGAGACTGTTTGTCCCATAGCGTGTCTTGTAACCATCAATATATTTTCGTATTCCATCTCAGAATATAGGATGTGAGCAACCTGTTCCGAGATGTTAATTTCCAATAATACAAACGCTTGGTTATACTCGTTTCCAACTTTGTAAATTATATTTGGATAGAGCAACGGACTGATTTCATTATTACGATACTTTGCAACGATTCTATACGGAACCTCTGTAATATCAATAACTTGGAATGCTGAATAATCCCCACCAACACCTTTTGCCACATCACAGACCATACAATAAGTATGACCAGCCTGTGGGTTTACATACACATCCAACCCATCTTTCTGGTGGACGATAGTATCTGGACTCATTCTAGAAATTGCATCTGCACGAACTAGAGTAAGAGAAGAACCTAAGAAGTTACAAAGAACCTCTTGAGTAAATTTAAGTTCACCGAGTTGGGCTTTTTGTTCTGCAGCCCATGCTTCATCACGACCTGGAATTTCCCAGTAAGGTATGAATAGATTAACAAATCCGTTTCTACCTTTTTCAGCATCTGTCCAAAACTTCCAGAAGTGGTTGTAACCAAGTGGAGTTGATGACAATAAAATCTTAGTGGTCTGACCAGCGGAAATCGTTGGGTAAACTGACGTAAAGAATTCTTCTGCCACGTTGTTTGGAATAATCGCTGCTTCGTCAACATACAACATGTTTACAGATTTACCACGAATACCAGACTTACCTGTTGCAGCAGTGAATACCTTTGAACCATTCTCCAGTTCAATGTCACCTTTGTTCCAAGTAGTTACACCTTGTTGCATCCATTTCGGTAACAACTCATACATTGTTTGATAACGATCTAAAACCTCACGTGCAGCAGTTGCTTTGTTCGCAAGGATAGCCACAGTTTTGTTGGCTTGGAAAATCGTATACCAAAGAATGTAGGCTGCAGAGGTGGTCGTCTTGCCTTGCTGACGACCTTCCATAAGGATAACCCTACGATTATTATGTATAACATTCACTTTGTTTTTCTGGCAATCGTATAGTTTAAAAAGTTTTAAACCATGATCCAGCGTAACAATATAGCAGTAGTTCTCGATAAAATATATCGGATCTGCTGCACACTTTATGTACTCTTTTACATCTTCAGGTGTAAAGTCAACAGTAACTCCAGCTGCTTTGAGATTACTATTGGAGTTGTAAATCTCTGCCATTATTTTCTCACTTGTCCATTATGCCACTCTGCACCTGGACATATCTCACTTCTAACATTAACTGTACCATTAGTCCACCATTTTTTATTCTTAAAAACTCCAACCTTAGCAGCTGACATTTTTTCTTTAGTTTCTTTAGTATGAGCCACACCTTTATTGCTAGCTGGTTTACCTGTTTTAGCTAAAGATATTTTAAGACATATTTCTTCGGAAAACTTTTTACCTTTATTATGTGGAATACGACCCATAGCCATTTCAGACATTTTTTTTCTTGATTCTTCGCTATGCTTCATTCCAGAAACACCTTCTCCGCCATCTGTATAGTTTACTAACGGAAAATTCATATTTCTATATTTTTTAATCGTTTCACGCTCTACAGATAATGCTGTTGTTTCATCTATATTATTTAATAATATACGATAAGTATAGCCAAAACTTTTAACAATATGTTGCCAATGTTTATTTCTATTATTCTTTGAAGTCACTCGATTATGTTTACCCTTACCAACATAAAATACTTCATTGGTATCAAGTCTTACATGTTCATAGACATAATAAATTTCAGCCATAATTAAAATCCGTCTAGCCAACTCTCCGAATTAACAGTTGCAGTTGTAACATCACCTTCTGCTGTATAAATTCTATTTGGATTACCAAAGTCTTCATTTTGACCAATATTTGCATTAACAGTATCGATAACATTTTGTCCTGTTATTGGTCCAAATAGGTTTATCTTCATTTGAAAATTAAGACTATGTGTAACAAATCTACGAGTTTGAAAATCTCCATCGTATTCATCTGAAACAGAAACGCTGTTCAAAACAATAGGTACATCAATCTTAACATTCATATCTGGAACTACATTAATTGATAATGTATACTCAGGTGTAAATGTTGGAAGAATTTGTTCAATAATTTGTAGACCATCTTCTTGAGTCTTGGTGAGAATGTATAGCGATAAGTCCAAATTATAAGGAACAGGAGTATACATTGTAGAAACAGAACCAGAACCATCACCACATTTTAATTGTTGCATACGATTTACTTTTCTTTGCGGATCGTAGTTGTATCCAATAATCTCAAATGACATTCTTGGTAATGAAACGTAAGTATGGTTTTCTAATCCTGGATCTTGATCTAAACGAACTACCCATTTTTCTTTTGGAGCATACGCAAGAGGAACTTGTAATCGTTGAATAACATTACCAGTTACAGAATCGCCTTCACGACGATCGATATAGATGTCACTGAATAACGTGCCAAATCCTACGATGCACTTGCGAATTATTCCGTGGTAGTATACATTATTGTTTAGCATTATTCAGTATTTTTTGTAATATCTACTTCGCCGAATGGATTTGAGATGCTGAATAAAACATCAGCACCCTCAGTCTTAAATTTATTGTTGTCACCGTAAGACTCTTTCTTATCAATATCAATATCAATAAATGCCTGAGCAGCAGCTGTTGTTCCGCTTGTTGGTGCAGCTATTGTAACTGCTGGTGCTGATGTATAACCTGTTCCACCATTAGTTACTGTTATAGAAATAACTTTACCAGCATTAGCACCAGAACCAAGATTAGCAGTTGCAGTTGCAGTACCTGAAGAGAAAGTAACTGCTGGAGCAGTGGCATATCCAGACCCAGTAGTTGTAACATCAATGCGTGTTACATAACCAGTATTGTTTCTTGTGGTATTGGTACTGAATGTTTTGAGTGTCTCAAACGCATCGATTTCAGAGATACCAGTATCAATTCTTTCTGAAGAGTACTGGAATAATTCAACTTGTAATTTGTAAACATAAAGTTTACCAAGTTGATAGAATGGATCTTGATGTTTTACAAACTTAATTTCAAACAATCCTTTTGTTAGAGGGAAGTAAAGTAAGTCACCTTCATTTGGACGGGATGAAATCTGTGTGACACCATAACGACCAATCAATTGATCCCAGCGTCTTTTTGCAACTACCAACGTAGCTGACTGTTCCATCATAAGACCAAACTTCTGAATAAATGCACCTTGACCATCAAGTGAATCTACATTCTCAAAATACATTTCGATTGGAAATGAAGACTTAAATTGAGAAAGACGATCTTCTCCGAGAATTTCATCCTTAGATACTAATGTTCTTGGAATGTAAAAGAAATCCTGACCATAGATCTTAAGAGATTCTATGATGAGGTCTTCAATTAATAATTGTTCAGACCCAGTTCCATTAGTAAAGTATACATTACGAGACATTAATTATCCTTTGACATATAGAAAGAGCCATCTTCTCTATAAATTCGTTTTCTGCCAATTTTAGATGCAGAAACTTTATGTCTGCTATCAGGATTATTCATTGGATTATTTGTGTTATTTTTAATAGTAATTCTATCAGATATTTGTTTGCAGTGACGATCTTCTCTAATCCATTTACCAACTACACCGAGCATCGATTGGCTTTTTTTTAATTTAGTTTCTTCGGTATCTTTTTTTCCGAGTCTTCTTGTATTACCAACCAATTTCTTTTTATGCTCTTCAATCCACTGTGTTTTAACAATAGAGTACATTGAAGAACTAACAGTTTTATTACTTGTTAAAAACCTTTGCATAGCCCAGATCATTTTAGATTTCTGGTTAGAATCTCCAAATTTACATAATAGTAAATGTGCAATATAATGTTCTCTGGCAGTCAATACAACTAAATTGTTTTTAGTATTATCACCACCTAAAGATTTTGGTATAATATGATGAGATTCTGTATAACAAGGTGCGTCTTTCTTCGACCATGCTCTAGCTTTTGCATGATCAATAAGATTATTATACCAAAGTTGATACTTATTCATTCTAGCCAAGAAAAAAGTCAAGGGGAGCAGATTTATTTTGTAATTCGTCTTCGAGTTCTTTTATTTCTTCTGTTGATTCAGCGTATAGTTTATCACCATCAAGTGTAACCCCACCTGGAAGTTGTAGACCGCTGAACTTTTTAAGATTAGTACCCCATTGTTTTTTGAACAATGCAGTTACGTAATGCTTCAACCATTGCTCGTTATAAACTTTAGACCATGTTGTTGGATCCATTGCACGATAAGATTGAACGATAATGTAATCGCCAAGAATAAAATCTGTCTGCCAGTTAGCGTCTAGGTATAGACGATTTGACATACGATTGAAACGGAATCCTTGATGACCATTTAACTCTAAGTCTAATAGAGCCAAGTGACTCATTACAGTTTTGTAGTAGATTAGAGATGTAGATGTTAAATCATACAAGTCATTTAATCGTAATTGATATTGCAAGTCGAAGATGTTCTTTGAAGACGATGCTTGACCAGCTGATAGAATCTTTGTAACACCCCAAACATAATCTGGAATTTCAACATAGCGATTATCATATTCACGGAGAGTTAAAGAACTTAATGTTGCAGTATGACCATCAGATCCTGTGATTGTCTCACCAGCAGTAAATGTACCTAATACATTCTTTACCAAAAGTAATGTATTAGTAGAAACACGAGTAGATTCACGAACAACTTCAGCAGTTGCGCCAGAAGTATTTCCAGTAATTCGTTCTGCAATATTAAAATCTAAACCACCAGAAACCAGAGTGGCTTCTGATGCACGAATTTGTTGTTTTAGATAAATCTGTTCGATACCTTCGTAGTGGTATAGTCTCCAGTAATCTAATGCTTCATCCAAACGATCTTCTAATTGATCATCGTCTACGTTAATTTCGAGTACAGGTGCACCCAATGCTCTTAAAGCATATTGTTTTAATCCGTCTCTTGTGCTGACTGCCATATAATTATCCTAGTGCGATTGCCATTGCTACAGCTTTATTTAGGGCTTCTGTTACTGCAAAAGCGGTTGTGGCGACTTGGGTTGTTGATGTGTTTGCTGCAGCTGTGGGTGCGGTTGGTGTACCAGTTAAAGCTGGGCTTGCTGAAAGAACAACAGAGCCAGTACCAGTAGAAGTTGTTACGCCAGTACCACCATTTGCTACTGGTAATGTTCCAGTAACACCAGTAGTTAATGGTAAACCAGTCACATTTGTCATTATACCAGAAGCTGGAGTCCCAAGTGCTGGTGTCGTTAATGTTGGGCTAGTTAATGTTTTATTAGTAAGAGTCTGAGTGCCAGTTAATGTAGCGACAGTAGAATCAATAGCAATAGTACCACTAGTGGTAATCGTTCCACCACTAAGACCAGTACCAGCTGTAATCGAAGTTACTGTACCACCACCAGATGTTGCTATAAGGTTAGTGCCTACACCTGCGCCAGCTGCAGTGAGATCAATATAAACACCACGAGCAGTACCACCTTGCTCAAAGAAACGAATCCTATTTTGCCAAATGTCAATTGTTACACCAGTACCAGCTATGGTAGTATTGGTTTGTGGTTTAGCGAGAAGGATTTCTCCACCTTCATCGCCAGATGAGTTCGTGCTTCTTAAATATTGGCCAAGAACATCACCAGTAGCAGTTATTGTACTGCTTGCTGCTACAGTAGTAAAGGAACCTGCAGCTGCAGTCGTCCCACCAATTATGGCATTATTGATCGTACCACCAGAAATTACTGGTGATGTTAGAGTTTTATTGGTTAGGGTTGCTGTGGCTGAGATTGATGGAATAGAATCAATCGTATTACTTGCGGTTTTGTAATACAGTTTACCATCGGTGTAGTTAATTGCTAACTCACCATATTCTAAGTCCCCTACAACTGGAACTCTCGCTCCAACAGAGGACTTCTTAAGAAGAACTTTATTCGCCATGTCAAAACCTTAAAAAAGGAAACGAAGAGAGGAGTAAAAACTCCTCTTACTTATTTAATTAGTATGTACCACCATCGATGTTGAAACCATCGAGAGTTGAAGTAGCTGCACCAGCACCAGTGATGTTAGTGCCAATAAACATTGCTTTAGCAACAGATAAGCCACCAGACAATACAACTGCAGCAGTACCAAGAGCAGAAGCATCAGTGGCAGAAGTAAGTGTTACTGCTCCAGAAGCTGCAAGAGTCGTACCACTGAAACTAGAAGAAGTGATTGTCTTATTTGAAAGACTTTCAGTTCCAGCCAATGTCGCAAGAGTACCAGTTGTTGGTAGTGTTACGCTAGTATTTGCGGTAGTGGTTACACCAAGAGTATGTGCACCAGTGTGAGTAAAACTACCACCAAGAGTAATAGTGCTAGATCCGTTGTTTACGCCAGTACCACCGTAAGTAGCACCGATAACTGAACCATTCCAAGTACCAGTAGTAATAGTACCAAGAGTAGTAATTGTATTTTGACCAACGTAAGTTGAAGCGATATCAACAGAGTCAGAATTAATAGTAATACGATCAGCAGTACCAACTACATCAATTGTGTTACCAGTCTTAGTAAGACCAGCACCAGCAACAACTTGACCAGCACCAGAGAACTGAGCAAAGGCTAAAGCAGTTGTACCTAATGTAATTGGATCATTAGTAGTTAAAACCCAACCAGAGTCAGCGTTTGCAGTACCTTCTTCAACGAATGTGAACATTCCAGAAGTAACTTCACCCGTAGGTGTATTATCAGCATCTGTTGAACGAGCCCATGAGCCAGAAGCAACAACATAGATACCGTTCTGTGAACCAGTGCTTTGATTCTTAACAAGAACACGATCACCAACAGAAAGAGCAACTCCGTCAACTGTTTGTGTATTGCTTAATGTAATGTTTGCAGTAGTAGCTGCACGAACAGAACCTTTAATATCTAGACCAGTCTTAACTGCGTCAACGTATGCCTTAGTAGCTGCATCTTGAGCATCTGTAGGATCTGCAAGAGAAGTGATTCTTTTACTATTAGCATCAATAGAACCAGTGCCAGTTGGAGCGATGGAGACATTATTGTTACCAGATGCAGCTGAGAGTGATAGATTACCAGAAGTAGCAGTAATGCTTGTTGCTGTTGCAGCACCAAGAACTGGAGTTACCAGAGTTGGAGTATTTGCAAATACTAATGCACCAGAACCAGTTTCATCAGAGATAACACCAGCAAGTTCAGCAGAAGAAGTTGCAGCAAATACAGATAACTTGTTACTTGTATAAGTAACAGTACCACCTGCACCGAATGCCACAGAAGCAGAATCAGTACCAGTAAGAGTTAATGTATTGCTTACAGTTAATGTCTTAAGGTTTGTAATACTTAAAGTACCAGTACTTGAAGTGATTGTTAAACCATTAACTGTTTTGTTTGTTAGTGCTTGTGAGCCAGTTAGAGTGGCAACTGTCGAGTCAATGGCAACCGTAGAAGTATTTGAACCATCGCTATTTGTGACAGTAATACCAGTACCAGCAGTAACCGCACCACCAACTGTATCGTAAATAAACTCAGCAAGAGTATCTGTTGTACCATTAATGTATGGATTATTAAGAACTGTCTTACCAGTACCATTAGGAGTTAAAACAATGTTACCATTGGTATCTGTAGAGCTAATAACATTAGTGCTACCAGTAAGAGTTAGATTACCAACATTAAGGTTATTGATTTTACTGCTGGCATCAACAACAATCGCAGATGACGCAGTCAGCGTACCTGGAGTATGATCCAACATATCGGTAAAATACTTACCACCGATAACAAAGTGATTTGCAGCATTACCTGAGGTTTCTGTGCCTATACCAATGTATAATCTATCACCACCATTTGATCCATTGTCTGTTAATGCTGAGTACGCTAATTCACCAGCACCCAGCGTTGCTGGATTTCCTGATACCGATGAACGCTTTATGCGAATAATAGATGCCATCTTTTATTTCTCCGTTAAAATTCTCCACCTTCCATGTTTTGAGCATCGAGGGTGGTGGTGGATGTCCACTTGTTTGTTGTTGTTTTATATACTAATAATGCACCATTATTAAGTGAAGTTGTGTCCACATTACCAATATCAGTAATAGAATTAACTGATGCTGGATTAGCAATGTTTGTAGTTGCAAGCACAAAACTTGTATCTTGAATGGTTGCTGTAATATCTGCCATATTATATCTGAGTTATCTGTGGGGTTACAGTTGCTACACCTTCAACGACTCTAGTTTTTACACCACCACTAGAAGTGATTTCTAAGTCATAGAGATATCTTCCTGGAGTAATGGCTTCAGACTGACCAGCAGTTAAGGTCATTCTAACTTGACCATTGACGGCACTATAGATCGTTGGGTTTAGACTAAAAGCAGTACTGGAAGCATAAGACTTACGCATCTGAGAAGCGACAGTGTATCCAGTTAAATCGAGTGCACTACCACTGGTTCCAGTTACAGTAATAATATTACTATAATTAGAACCCTGATCAATAAAAATATTTGCTTGAGTCGCCACCTAAATCCTCCAATTTACTTCTTATTTATTCATTTTGTAATCTTGGTATAAAACTAAAAATCCCTCCTGAGAGGGATTCTTGTTCGATGCGTTTTCTAGATCTTATAGACCTGCAGCATCGAGTCTGGCTTTGAGTTCTGTGATAAGAACTTGCTGTTCCTGGATCGCAGCAGTTAAAGTAGCCACTAAGAATGATGAATCAACACCTTGGTAATGCGGAGTTCCATCTTCATCTACAGCATCCTTTACACCAGTAACAGCTACTGGGCAAACTTCAGCTAATTCGTGCGCAATAAAACCTTCACCATCAGAGCCATCAGCTTTCCATTTATACGTACATGGTTTAAGTTGTAAAACTCTAGCTAAAGCACCTGTCATCGGTGTAATGTTTTCTTTTAAACGGTAGTCAGAAGATGTGTTAAATGCGGTAGAAGTTGATCCAATATATATGCTACCAACAACAGCTGGTGTATATGTATTTAAAAAACGCATTGCATATACGTTAAATCCTGTGCCGTTACCGCCAATCATCATTCCATATTGGTAGCTACCAGTGGTAGATGGGTATAACTGCATTTGATCAGGTGAACCAGTTAAGCTAGTTGTATTAATCATCAATTGACCAGCAGAGTTAAGACGCATACGCTCTGTATTACCACCAGCATAAAACAACATATCTGCTGAATTTAAAGCAACACCTGATGCAGCAATAGCACAACCACCTGTTGTAGATGCACCTGCAGTAAATAAAAGTCTTGGACCATCTCCAGCAGTTGTACCTGGATGATTTAATCTAACTGTGGTAATAGCACCAGTACCACTTGCGCTTGAATTAACAACATCAAGTTTGATACCTGATGTTGGACTATTAGTACCAATACCTACGTTACCACTAGAGTCAATACGCATACGCTCTGCACCGCCTGATTGCAAAATACAAGCAGAGCCAGCAGAAACACCACCAACAAAGAAATCAGTTGCTGTATTTAGAATACGACCAATCGTAGTTCCGTTGTTTTGTAAATAAACACCACCGCCATTAGAAGCATTATTAATTGTCTGAATAGTGTATCCAGTAATATTTACTGGGCTAGTAGTGCCAATCCCAACATCGCCAGCAGAAGTGAGACGCATGGTTTCCGTACCACCTTCTGCGAAAGCAAGTGTGTCTGCTGCAGGAGAAAAGATACCTGTGTTGGTGTCGCCAGTAAAGGTAATAGAAGGAGTGCTCGCAGAACCCAGTGCGTGAGTAACTGTTAGCGTTGTTGCTAACTTTGCAGTAGTTACATTGGCATCTGCTATTTTAGCAGTTGTGACTGCACCATTAGTGATTTCTGCAGCAGTGATAGAGTTATCTGCAAGATCTTCTGCAGTAATAACGTCTACACCAATTGATCGAGCTACGATTTTACGGATTGCCATTGTTTACTCTTTTTCTATATTAGACATTGTTGTTTATTCGTCTGCAGGTAATGGAGTGTTACCTTCTGCAACCCACTTTAGGTATTCTTGGTAGTCTGTGTTATCTGGGTCGAATGGAATGTAAGCGTTGTCTGATAAACGAATTACAAAAGTTTCTCTATGTAGTTTGTACATTTATAACTCCGCTGATGCAGTGATAGTGGAAGATCCGCTAGAAGGGTTAATCGCTAAGGGAGTTCCAGTAGACCAAGTCATACCCGAAACCCTTGCATATCTAAAGGCACTTTGATTTACAGAAACACTACTTTCTGCTGAATACGTGTAACTCCCTGCATAATCTAAAACTGCAAAATTTGTAAGCCTGTTAATTGTTGCCGCAGTAGTGGTTGGTGATGCCCTTAAAGGAACTGGGTGCACCAAAGTTCCATTGGCATCCGAAGCACTACCGCCAACAAGATACAATCCTTTAGCGTCACAAGAATAAAAATACCTCTGACACAAAGCCAACTCATTGCTATACGGACGGAAATCAAACGATGTGGCTACAGTGCCAACTTCGAGTTGAACACCAGTCACTTGCCATGTGTTTCCATTGGTTGCCATCCAGTTTACATCACCAGTAGAGCCGTAGACACTTGATGTTGTCCAAACACCAGATGTGCCTTGCAAACTGGTTCCATTTGCCAAACCAAACCCGACATTCAGACCAACTCCGTTTGTTGCTCCAATCCAAGTACCAGAAGTGGGACCAGTAAATGTAAGAGTTTTAAATTCCCAAGTATTTACCGCATTTACGGTGTAAGCAGAAGGCTGGTTATACACCTCGCTTGCGTTTGTAAGAAAGGCACTAAATTGCCCAGTAATGCTTGACTTTACCCAAAAAGAAAGAGTTACAGTCTTTGCATTTGCAGTTCCAAAAGACAAATCCGCTGTGTTAAAACCTTCAATTTTTTGCCAAGCAAAATAATAGTCAGTTGTGCCAAGACTTGTGTCAGCAGTTGTAACAGTAAACTTCAAACTATTGCTGAACCCAGTGGGTGCATCAGAAACTTGCTGGGCAGAATAAACACCACCGCCAGTGGGTCTTGCAACGCAAGCCCAGCGGTCAACAGAATAAATGCCCACAGCGTTTATAGTTACTGCGGCACCAGCGTTACGCTGGTCAATAACCATCGCACCATTAATGATACGATTACGCATACCTAACTCTGCACCAGAGTTTGCCATTTTGGCTGGAGTGACTGCATTTGCTGCAACTTTTGCAGTAGTAATTGCATTAGAAGCAATATCACCAGCAACAATACTACGGTATGTGACTGTCTTACCAGATAAATCTACTGTACTGTTTAGTTTAGCACTAGTGACTGCACCATCGGCTAAGTCAACAGCAACTACTGATCCGTCTGCCAATGTAGCAGAGGTAACAGAACCTGAAGGATATTTCTTTGAACTATATGTAGCCATTTGTTTACCTTAAATCGAGAATAGTTTCCAACCATGAGTGGCATTGTAATATACTAGGTCAAACGAAGCACCTTCAGTACTTACAACTAAGTTTTCTGCATCACCCATAATAACGTGACCATTTCGAGCAACAGTTAAATTATTTGTATCAAATGTATTTGCACCATCGATAATACGAACAGTATCACCCATAGTTGCAGTGGCTGGTAGAGTTAATGTAACTGCACCAGCTGAAGTATTTACGAAGTAGTAACGACTTGCAATTGCAGTAGTGTTAGCTGAGATCTCGTAGTATTGACCAATAGTCTTTTGAATACCAGTGCTTAATTTTGCCAGAGCAATAGAGCCATTGGCAACTGTATCAATCGCAATCTTTTCTTTTGTTAATGTATAAACATCAATCTCAGCACCAGAATCTGGAGCAGCAGTAAATACAATAGTTTGTCCAGATGATACGAAGTTATTACCAGAACCTTCTCTCTGTAGTAGACCATCAACAAAGACCATGACACCAGCAGGAACTACTGGAGCGTCTGTTAATGTGAAAGAAGTTGTGGAAGCATCGCCAGTGAAAGTCTGAGTAGTGACTTCCATGCCTGCAGTACGAGCCACTGTTAATTGAAGTCCAAGGTAGACGACGATTAATGTAGTTCCTGTTACTGGTGCTTCAGAGAAGGTGATAGTGGCACCACCACCTGATAGGGAGTATGCAACATTTGGAATTTGATATACGCCACCATAAAATACCATAATTGATGGTGACGAACCAATTGCGTAGGTTAGCGTGAATGTAGTGGTACTGCTATCTGGAGTTAGCGTTTGTACTTCGTATGCGCCATAGACTGGCTCTCTACCGATAAATGCCATTATGCTTTACTCCAACCTTTGTATGTGTTTTTCTTTCCGCTACTAACCGCAGATAATAAATCAGGATTTCCATATTTTTTCAATTCGTTATATCCTTTTATCGTAACAATTTCGCCACTAGGGTTTTTTAGCGTATATTCTTTTACAACTATATGTTTTCTTGCCTCAGCAATAGATGTTCTATATTTATCTATGTGCTTTTCGATTCTTTTTTGTGCAATTTCTGGACTATGTTTTCTACCTAAATTTGCCTTGCGCAATTTTTCTTTAGTTTCCTCACTATGAGTTTTACCAAAGAAATGATTATTTTCACCAGATAGTTTTTCTCTGGTGGCTTCATTTATTTTAGTACCGCCATAACCACCGACTTTTAAATTTAAGCAGAGAGGATTATTGTTAATCTCATGTTCATTAACAATAAGTTTCTCCATCTCATAAATGTCTTTAATATCACCCCAGATCCAAATACGATAATCGAAGTTCTCTTTACCGTATTTTTTAATAGATCTTTTAATTCTAATACCAGAACCCCAATAACCATCTTGTTGATGTCCTTTATGAACACCTGTGTAGAATTCACCAGTTACCTTATTTACTATCTGATAAAGGTGTGCGATGGGCATTATTGCTCTCTGTTATGTCTCTGTTATTTATTCGTCTGCAGGCAACGGAGTATTACCTTCATCGAGCCATTTTAGATATTCTTGATAATCGGTGTTTGCTGGATCACATGGGATACATGCACCATCTGATAATCGTTGTACGAATTTATTACCCAAAGGTGTAGTGTAAGTTTTATACATTTATAACTCCGCAGAAGAAGTAAAGTGGTAAATAACACCTAACGAGTTAGTTGTTAGAGAACTACCGCTATTGTTATAAACAGAAAAAGTTGACTCACCAGTTGAATTTAATATTCCAGAATTACTGGCCAAATCCCCACCAGTTGATGCTCCTGAAACTTTACTAGTTCCACCGCTGTATCCATATATTACAATTGTGGGATTTGTGATACGTTTATTAACTTTATATGATGGTCCATTAAAAACAACGTTATTCACAACTGTGTTAGTTCCTGTTGGAGAAATAATATAACCATTTACAGCAGTTGTCCCTGGAACGACTCCTATATCATAAGATTTTTCAAAATATCTCTGGCATAGTTGTAACTCAGTAGTAAATGGACGACGTTCAAAAGCAGTTGCAGCAGTACCAACTTCTAGTTGTAATCCAGTAACACTCCATGTAGCACCAGTAGTAGCAACTACGTTTGTTGTTCCAGTAACTCCAAGAAATTGTCCACTATTCCAACTACCAGCTGTACCACGAACATCTGAACCATTACCAAGATCCCAGTGTAAATATATACCACCACTAGTACCAGTTGTATTCCATGTACCATCTGTACAACCAGGAATAGTTATTGTCTTATATTCCCAAGTGTTCGCAGCGGTAATAGTGTAAGTTGCGCAGTATGCTCTATCATTTAAGTTACCAAGAACAAAACCAAATGATCCTGTTAAACTAGATTTAACCCAGAATGATACAGTAACAGTCTGTGCGTTAGATGTACCAAACATTAAATCAGTTATATTATTTGCTTCAATAGCCTGTTCAAGATTGAAACGATTACCTGACGCTGGAGTCTTTGCTGTACCAACAGTTAATAAAAGACTGTTCTTAAATCCTGCTGGTGCAGAAGAACTCTGTTGAACTGTTGCAGTAGCAAGACCAGAACCACCATTGTAACGGAGGTTCCAACGATCAAGACTGTATTTTGTTTCTGCATTATATGCTACACTAGCACCAGCATTTCTTTGGTCAATGACCATTGCACCATTGATGATACGATTGCGAAAGAACAACGAATTTGTTGTGTCTAGATTACTTGTCTTTACTTGAGTTAATGGCATTATTCAATACTCGCTAATTGTTCGTCTGTTGGTCTTGCTAGAGTTGGGTGTTCCCACTTTGCAATATAATCACCACGACCATCTGAGTCGTTTTGTAGAGTGATCACAGTCAAAAAATCTTGTTGTGTTAGCTCAGGATATAGAGCCATAATTTTGTCGTATAAAGTCATTATGCTGCCCTCGCTAATACACCAGTAAACCAAGTTGATACTGAACCGCCACCACTACCTAAATTTTGAGAGGATCCTGAATTCTGCTGTGTATAAACTTCAAGATAGTCTGATGACCCATTCATATACACCAGAGCATTTAGTTCATTCGTGAAATAACCAGCACTATTGGTTCCACCACCATTAAATTGCTTAATCAAACTTCCGTTCTTATACAAATAATTCCAAACAACAATAGATGTGACCCCTAAGTTATAAAACAGATGAGATGTTATTGCATAATAACCTGCCACCAATGGTTGAAATCTATAATTTGTTGAATTGTCGTATGCACTTGCAGTATCAAATTCTTCTAGTTGGAAAGTTACTTTGGTAACAGTGCTATTAGAAATTGATTGATTACCGCTTAAATAAGCACTAAACGCTGGACCAGTACCAGCCACGTTTGTGCCGATGTCTGCTTGAACAACTGCACCAGCTGCAATTTTAGCAGTAGTGATAGAGCTGTCGGCAATCTTACCAGTAGTCACAGCTAAATCAGCAATCGTGCCAGTAACAACAGAGCCAGCCATTGGAGCATAACTCATGGCAACTGCAGAGATTGTACGGATTTCGATCTCGTCACCAGAAGCAGGTGCAGCTACGAAAACGATGTTTGAACCATCAGTAGAGTATGCTGCGTCTTGCTGAGTCACACCATTGATGGTTGCGATAATTGATGTCTCATTGGCAACTGGACCAGGAAGAGCATATGTTGTGGTTGAACCATTACCAGTGTATGTAGATCTCAATACACTAGATGTAGTTTCTGTTGGTTTTACACGACCCAAATATGCCATTATTCTGTTCCTTCTGACGGGAGTGAGTCTGCTGGGAGTGGAGTGTTACCTGCAGCAAGCCACTTTAGATATTCTTGATAGTCTATATTGTCTGGGTCGAATGGAATTGATTTTCTTCCATCTTCTGTAATAATACAACTTACAGGTTCATTGTTAAAAAGGATTGGTAATTTATACATTTTTATAACTCCGCTGATGCTGCAAAAGGCTGCACATTATTGCCAGCTGCTTGGCTACCACCCATACCATATAGTTGACCAGTTGTGATAGTGCTCCATCCAGCAACTTTTAATTGTCCACCAGAAGTATTAAACTGAGACTGTGAAATTATTGAGCATGAACTTCCATTTCTATTGGAAACTCCAAACTGATAAATGAACAAATCTGTATACAAAAGACTTATTGTAGGTGTTGCTCTTTTAGGAACAGCAAAATATCCAGCAACAACAATGTTATAGTTAGTGGTTTCTCCACTACACCACCAGTAATTACCGCATTGCTCATAATATCTCTGACATAATGCTAACTCTACACCAATTGGACGTTGTTCAAATGCCGTTGCAGTATTACCTTCTTCAACTTGTACTTGTGCAAAATCAACAGTAGTTGTAGTAGAGTCTGGAATTCTAAACATAAAAGTTACATAATTTCCTGCACCGATAGTTTTACCAGAAATTGAAGGAACATTAAATGTATATGTATATTTAACCCAAGAACTAGTAAGTGGTGTCACTGTTTCATTTGCAACAACATAAGCGTCAGCAGAGCCACTAGAACCAAAATTCTGAGTCATTCTAAAATAACCAGGAGTGAATGTGCTACCAGAAGATACTTTAGCGTAAAATGATGCTGTTACAGTTTTACCTGCGAAAGTTCTAACATCTTCAATTTTTTGTTGAAATACTGGACCAGCTAAATTGCTGGCAGAAATTGCAAATCTCATAAAATATGTTGGCTCACCTGGAACTTCAGTTTGTCCAGCAGAAAATGCTTGTCTAGAAACAGTCCAGCCAGAATTAGTATCTGCACTGGTTAACCATCTATCGGCAGAATATCCAGCAGTAGTGAACGACGTTCCTCTTTGCCAAATATCAAAGTTACCGTTAATAATTTTATTACGGAAGTTTACACCGCTGTTACCTAATTGTGCTAGTGCGACTGCTTGTGTCATTATTCTGTTCCCTTAGGATACTTGTTCTTTACTGCTTGTACCAATGCAAGCATTTCGGTAGCTGCATCGCCACCTTTCCATAGTGCATCTAATTGATCACCGATGGTAGGATATTCTGCTGCACGAAGTCTTTGATATTCTTTATTATCGTATTCTGCTTGTAAGCGAACTAACTCTGCTGTAATTTGTTCGTCTGATACTGGAGCAACTAATGGATTAATCCATATAATATTATCACCATCCAATGAAAATGATGCATCTGGAGCTAAAGAATATATTGCGTCAATTTTATTTAATGTTCTCATGCTGCAATCTCCATAACAGTTATTGAACTTTGATTGTTAGTTTGTGCATTAACTATTAGTCTACCACTATTAGCATTTTGTGTATTATACCCTTGAATTTTATAAGTAACAGAACTTGTTGTTGATGGAGAATCCAAAACCATTCCATTCCATTGACCATCAAAATAAATTCTTGATCCAGTACTTAATCCTGCCTCTAAACCAAGTGAGTTATTGTATTGTGCAAATACATCGGTTGAATTTCTAACTATTTTTAATGCACCTGCAACCTCAATTGCAGATCTAAAAATTTCATACGAAGCCGAAGCAAGAACTAAAATTTTACTTGATGCACTAGAAGGAGTAATAGAAACAGAAAGATTTGTTATATCTGTCCAAGTGGACATATTTGTTAATGTTGTTGTTGTTGATGTTATTGTGCTAACCACTTGTAGCACTGAACCTGCAGGCATACTCGCTGAAGGGATTGTTCTCGAACCAGTCAACTTACTTGCACTTAGTGAAGCAATCAAACTGTCACCAACTGCACCATTCGTATTTGGAATAGCGTTGTTGAATGTAGTAATCAAGAATCCTTCAAAGCGAACATAGTCACCAGCTGCACAGGCATTTGCCAATACTACTGTTGTGCCGTTTGTTGCTGTGAAGTCTGCAGATCCTAGTTTAACACCATTGCGATACACATCAATGTATCCAGCAGTGTAAGAAGCAGGAGAGAAAGAAGTCTGTCCTGCAGTCGCTGTAAATTCTGTGATTGTTCTGTATGATGGTTGAACAACTGTATCTGGCTGAACACCAAGATGTAGCACTTCAATATTGTTTGTGCCAGTTGGAGGTGCAGCAGAGAATGTTAGAGTTGTTCCAGAAACACCGTATGTCGATGCTGCCTGTTTAACACCAGAGATAGTGATGATAACAGAAGAAGCAGATACTGGTGCTCGTGAAAGAGTGAATGCTACAGTCGTGTTGTTACCACTGAAGTAATCAGTTAGGTAAGACGCTGAGAGAGGGTTATTCCCAAAATACATTTATAGTCCTTTTCGTTTCTGCCAGTCTTGTGTGCCAGAAAAACTCAATTTATTTTTATAATCTTCAGTAACATAATTAGTTAATCTACCAATAGACCAACCATCTTCTGTATATTTATCTAACAACTCTGGTTTAATTCTAGAACATTTAATTCCATTATTAATCCAAATCAAAGAAGCAATAGTCATGTTTCGTTTGTCAATAGTTTCTTTACTAAAAACTTGTTTGGCTCTTGCTTCTTTAATCTTTCTTATACCTTCTGCAGTCTGCGGTTTTGGCACACCTAAATGCGTTCTACTAACGGCTTCTGCATAACCTTTTCTTACATACTCATAAAGATTTGAATTCATATATCGTTCAGTATGACCAGGAGTTATATTAAACATATGTAACGCAAAATGCATTTTAGATTTTTGCATACCATCACACATTTTCGTTAATAACAAATGCGCCACAAAATGTTCTCTTGCAGTCAAATAAACCAAATTATCTTTAGTATTATCACCACCTAAACTTCTAGGAATAATATGATGTTTCTCTGTATAACAAGGAGCAGTCTTCTTACTCCAATTTCTAATAACAGCACCCTCAACTAACTTTTGGTACCATTGAGAGTATTTGTTATCTAAGAACATACTCTTATTTATTCCTCTGCTGGGAGTGGTGTATTACCTTCTGCAACCCACTTTAGGTATTCTTGATAATCAGTGTTAGCTGGATCGAATGGTATAAAGGCATTGTCTAATAAGCGAACGACACCAGTTTCAACTTCAATTAGTTTTCTTATCTTGTACATTTATAACTCCGCTGAAAATGTCATATAACCACCACCAGTATTATAGGTGTAAATTCTTCCATTTGCTGTTGCTATCTGAATATAATTAAATCCATCTAATCCAGTGTTTGCAATATATGAATAAGTAGCATTAGTATTATTATATGTCCAAGTCCCAACAACTGCGCCAGTTGGACTAACACGTTTTTGCACCATAAATTTAAAATGATAATCCCATTCGTTGCCACTAGAACTGTTTGATGATCCAACTAAAAACGAATTTGCACCATTTGCGAAAATTTCAAAATATCTCTGACACAAAGCCAACTCAGTGCCAAATGAACGATAATCAAACTGAGTAGCAGTAGAACCTTTTTCGAACTGAACACCAGTAATGTACAATGTAGCACCACTAGTACCAACTAGGCTAGTCGCACCTGGAACAGAATATGATGAAGAAGCTGTCCATGCACCAGCAGTGTTACTATAAGTTGAACCAGTACCTAAACTCCAATTAACAATAACTCCAGTACCATTAGTTGAACCCCAAGTTCCAGATGTATCACCTGGAATAGTTATTGTTTTATATTCCCAAGTATTTGCGGAAGATATCGTGTAAGACCAAGGATAGTTTCTGCTATTACCTGCAGTAAGGGAACCACCAAAAGTACCAGTTAGTGAACTACGAACCCAAAAAGAAAGAGTTACAGTAGATGCACTGGCAGTACCCCATGCTAAATCTGCAACATTATAACCTTCAATATTTTGTTGAACGATATAAATGTCGCCTGATGTTATAGAATAAGCAGAGGATGAAGTTATTCCAAGATAGTTTTTAAATCCAGCTGGTGGAGTTACAGAATTAACATTTTGTCGAACTGCAAATTTAGAAGTAACAACACCATATGCAGACCATCTATCTAAAGTGTAGATACCTGTATCGTTTTGAGTTACACTTGCACCAGCATTACGCTGATCAATACGCATGTCACCATTAATGATACGGTTTTTCATACCGTATGTTTGGGTGCTATTGTCTAGTATTCCTGCAGTTACTTGAGTAAGAGCCATGTCTTATCCTTAAGTGATCTGCATTACTGAAGCATAACCAGATAGATCGCCACCTGCTGAAGCAGTTAAACTAATCTTATCGCCAGTTTCTAGATTGATTGGCTTATCGAAAATTAATGTTGAACCTGCTGGCACTGGAACTAGGTAAGCTAGTTTATAGTAAGTAGTGGCAGAACTATCGTAGAATTCGATAGTAATGTTAGCACTGTTTGTACCATCAATATTTGTGATAGTAAGATTATGTACTACTGCAGTTGTTGAACTTGGACTAGTGTATAAGTCTGTTCTACTTGTATCTGATAAAACAACTGCTGCATTTTTGAACGAAGAAGCCATGTGTTATTTTCCTTTTAGCCACCGAAAACGATTGAGTAGGCAATCCCAGTCTCTTCGACTTCGGTGTTGACGTCTGATAATGTGATTGTATCTGGAGCAATCTTAGCACTAGTAACTGCATCGCTGGCAAGTTTTTCAGTGGTGACAGCTAAGTCTTTGATTGCTGGTGTTTCTAATCTTGTGAGTGCCATGTTTGTTCTCTTTGTTTATTTAGGGATGTGTACGCTTGTACTCATCAAATTCTGCTTTGAGTTCTTGGATTGCTTTGACCATGACAGGAATTAAATCGGTTGTACCCAGTGTCATTAATTCAGACTCGCCAAAGGTGTCTGTAATTTGTGGTAATACTGCATTTACTTCTTGTGCAATAAAACCAAGTTTTCCAGTTTTACCATCGCCTTGACCTTCTATCCAATCAAACTGCCTTGGCTTCAAAGCAACTACAGTATTAAGTCCATAAGGAATATCAACAATATTCGTTTTAAGAGATTGGTCTGAGATAGCTTGAATTGTTGTAGAACCACGAGTGTAAATTGTTCCGTTATTTGATACATAAAATTGTTGTGTACCAGAAAGATACATATTGAGAAAAAAGCTACTACCACTAGCAGCGTAGCTATTCCCTGAATAATTTGGACCATTTACGTTTGCTGTAATTGTATTACCTGTGACAAGCGCACCAGGAGAATACCACTCACCATTATTATCACAACGCAATCTAGGACTACCATCACCATCAGATAACACAATGTAGTTACTTGCTGTACGGATGTCTAGACCGCCTTGGTTGCCGTTGTAAGAACCAAGAATGGTGTTTTTAGAACCAGTAGTAACTGTATTGCCAGAACTTGAACCTACAAATGTGTTGGTTACGCCAGTTGTAACGGCAGTGCCCGCTGTGTTACCAATAAAGGTGCAAGCATCCCCTGTTGTTTTTGCAAATCCTGCTTTATAACCAACAAAAGTGCTTTCACTTGCAGTAGTAGGCGTATATCCTGCCTGATACCCCAAATTGGTGTTTCGCTCTCCAGTTGTTCCTGTGTAAGAAGCCTGATAACCCACAGCAGTGTTATAAGAAGCTGTTGTGTTTGCTTGTAACGCTTGTCTGCCAATAGCCACATTACTTGAGCCTGTGGTGTTGCCATATAAAGCAATATGTCCAATAGCTACATTGTCTGCTCCAGATGTATTTGCATTAAGAGTTGCATAACCCAAGCCAGTATTTTGTGCCCCTGATGTATTTACTGCTAAAGTGTTTTTACCTATAGCTAAATTATTGGCACCTGTATTTGAACCAGCTAATGCTCCGCTTCCTAAAACAGTAGAACCGCTATCTGAACCTGCACCCTTACCAACAGTAAGACCTGAGATAGTGGCATCGTTAGTACCAGTTAAAGTAGTAATGGTAATACTAGACGCTAGTTTACCAGAAGTAACATTGGCATCTAAGATTTTAGCAGTTGTGACTGCATTGCTGGCAATCTCAGCGACTGTGATAGAGTTACTGGCAAGATCTTCCGCTACAATAACATCCACTCCAATTTTAGTAGAAGTGATCGCATTGTCAGCAATACTATTAGTTTTTATTTTTGATAGTGCCATCTTTGATCTCTATTATGTCTTATTATTTATGCAGTTGGTAATACATTTGCATCAAGTTGTGCTTCATATGCAGCGATAACTTCTGGAGTCCATGCAGCTGCAGCGATTGCTTGTACATTTGCTGGTTGATCAGAAACATCTGAACCTGGAGCGAATGACCAACGATGATAAGAAGAAGATAATTGTTTACCATCTTCTAGAATTCTTGTTACTTCACGAACTTGTAGAGTACCGTTTTCCACTACTTCTACTTTGTCGATTACTTGTTCTTTAGTTAATGCCATTTTGATTTCCTTTGTTGTTAAAAAGTCCGACTAACCTAATATGGGTTAGTTAATTATACAATATATGATCCTGCTACATGAATCTCACCACTAGTTCCCATATTAGATGGCGTAAAAGCAGACCATGATGCACCATTGTTACTATATCGCAAATTGATTGTCTGAACACCACCATCTACTTGAGCATATAAAATTTGTGATGAACTAACTATTGTTGAAGCAGTAACCATTCCGATAGAAAATCCACCACGCTCGCCCGCAGGCATAAATGGTAATGCTATTGTCACACCTGAAGATCCACTTTTGGCTGACCATTGTATTTTAATCATAACAGTAACAGAATTACCAACTTTGATATAATTTCCGCTACTTGTAGTGGTAAATGAATTTCCACTACCACCTAATGTTGGTGTAAACGAACCTTCTTCATAATCATCTAGTGTGTTTGCATCAGCAGAAGCAGATTGAGTTGCTGGAAATTTTAATTGTCCGCTAGTTAGTTCTACTACACCAGCAGTAGTGATGCGTAGTCTTTCGCTACCGCCTGTGTACATTGTTAGTGGTAGGTATGTTCCTGTTCCAGCAATTGCAGAAGCAATACGAACTTCTGTTCCGCTTAAAGCTATATATTGAGCTATTGAAGCATTATCAGGGTCAGCAGCGTTAAATAATCTTAATTGTGTATTGGTTGCTGTTCCATTTGGTATAACATTTAGAATAGTATTGCCGTTGGTTGTGCTTGTCTGAAACGCAACACGATTAGCTCCAGTAGCATTACTAAAGTCACCAGTAATACGATTACCAGTACCAGTAAAGGTTAAATCTCCACCACTTTGTGTCGATACATTACCATCAGCATCCCATGCTGGACCACCAGTACTTAACTTGGCTGGAGTAACTGCACCATTCTGAATCTCTGAAACTGTAATCGCATTTGCAGCGATGTCTTCAGCAACAATAACATCAAAGCCAAGTTTAGCTGAAGTGATTGCATTATCAGCAATCTTGGCAGTGGTAACTGAACCATCCACTAAACCAGTTCTGGAAATAGTGCTAAAGCCAAGATGAATAATTGTAATTGCTGCACTTGAATCTGGAGCATCAGTAAATGTAACGACTGCACCAGAAAGTGTATAGTTTGTAGTTCTTGTTTGAACGATACCATCAACCATCACTAAAAGTGAATTTGCAGATGATGGTGTATCACTCAGTGTAAATGTAGTTGTTGTGCCGTCACCAGTGAATGTATCAACAGTAAAGTTTCTTAGATTGTCTGCCAACTGAGATGGACCAACCGAAGCTGCAGTAGGGACTAGATTATAAGTCGCATTACCTTCGTGCACCACATAGATGACTGATGCAGCTGTTGGTGCTTCTGAGAATAAAATTCCAGAACCAGTATTGATTGTTACGCTTGTAGTTGTGGCAGTTGCAGAAGAAGATCCACCAGTGATAGTCTCTGAAGAACTAAATGTTCCAGTAAGACCACGAATAATAATGTTATTAAGATTGACTTTAAGAACAGTACCAGTTGCAGCACTTGTTGTACCAGTAACTGTTTCGTTTACTGTAAATGTACCAGAGATAGAAGTAAGAGTAAGTGTTCTAGTATCAACAACAGTGAATGCCTCAACTGGTTGTTGTGGCACGTTATCTAGAACAATCGTTACACCTGATTCAAAAGAACCTGGAACAGATTGTGATAATGGGAAGCAAATCTGTGTGCCATCTGCCGTGAACTCGTCACGTGGGCGAACTCCAGATGCTTGATATGCTGGTATTGATCCGATATATGCCATTGATTTACTCTTCTGTTATTCTTTATTTATACTTGGTTGCTAATCGATATGGGTTAGTTAATTTAATTTGTTATATAAGTTATATTAACTGAAAAGTATGCACCACCACCATTAAATCGTAGGTATCCTTCTGTTGTATTATACTGAGACATATACAAATTAATAATACTTGCTCCAGGTGGTGCAATAAATCCTGGATAAAGTGTTGATCCATTTGTAGATGTCATATTATACATAAGCCCAGCTGTTGCTGCAGCACTGTTTCCACTAGATGCAGTAACGAATGGTAAACTAACAGTTTGTAAGTTATTAGTTGTTCCAGTAGATGCGTCGTACGATATTGATATAAAAAATTGCACTAAACGACCAATTTTTGTATAATATCCAGTAGATGTAAAAGAACCACCATTGCGAGCAATAGTGCTGGTAAACGTACCTTCTTCATAATCATCTAGCGTATTTGCGTCAGATGAAGCAACTTGAGTTGATGCAAATTTAATTTGTTGGAAACCAACACTGGAACCTTCTAGACCAATTAGCGCAGCATCGCCAGTCATAGCATTAGTGCCAGTACTTGGACCACCACCGTATCTTAATCTTGCATAACTAGAACCAGCAGTTCCAGTAATATCTAAACCAATTGTTCCAGAAGAAGAATTTTCTACTATTAGTGATGCTGTTGTTTGTCCACTTGTGCCAGAACCTTTTATGTGGTGTTTTGCCACAGGTGTAGTGGTACCAACACCAACATTACCACTAGAGTCGATACGCACCACCTCTGTACCACCTTCAGCAAAAGCAATAGTGTCAGCAGTCGGTGAAAAGATACCAGTATTAGTATCACCAGTAAATGTGATCGAAGGAGTGCTTGCAGAACCCAGTGCGTGGGTAACTGTTAGTGTTGTTGCTAACTTTGCAGTAGTAACTGAATTAGATGCTAACTCAGCCGTCTCAATGACACCTGTACCTAGATTAGCTGGTCCTTTTTGAATCGGCATGATCAAACATCTTCCAAAATGCTGGCTATAATGTCTAGTGACGAAGCCGTTGATGAAACAACTTTAAGAGCATCCGTGTTTGCTAGAACAATCTTTTGTCCAGCGATAATCTGTAGTGAACCACCAACAGGAACTGGAGCACCCTTAACGATGTAGTAGTTATTTGAACTCGAAGTGATATAAGCATCAACAGTAACACCACTATTGGTAGTATTACAAACGTCCAATTCGATGCAGATTGAGTTTTTAGAAGATGGAGCAGAATACACAGTAACTGCCGTAGTTCCGACGTTTCGTGCTAATGCATTTTTAAAGGTGTTCGCCATGTTTTATTATCCTAATGCGATTGAAATTGCAATTGAAAAGTTTCGTCCACCATTTACAGCGGAAACGATGGTTGTTTCTCCACCAGCCAGAGTGGCTAAGTCGCCAACATCCACCACAGTTTGATTGGATTGGGAAATAACCGAATTGGTTTTTACTCGCCACTGATCAAATGAATCAGTTTGCGGTACGGTAGTGACTGGAGTTGGGAGTGCCATTATTGTTTATTTATAAGAATTGAAAGCATCTGTTTAATTTCGGATAGATCCGATTTAACCTGAGTTAGTTCTTTTCCTTGCCTCTCGAGTTCTAATTTTTGAGCCTTCATTGCATCTCTGCGAGCAATATAAGACTCATATTCTTTATTATTAGTATTTAGGATGGCTTGACTGTATACATCTCGAACTAATCCATCCTCACCTTGCACTTTTAAGTATTCCATTATGCACACGCTATAATACGTAGATCTTTAACACGTGGAATTTCAGCAGAACTAGTAGACTTAAATACAATCTTAACTGTAATTCCATCAAACTGAGTTAAATCAGATAATGAATATTCAACATCCACGAAACGATCTGGAGTAGTTGTTCTAGCAATAACTTCATCTGGAGAGATTAAAGTATATGGAACTGTGCTGAAGTCAATATTGGAACCAACATTATTTAGTTTGTAGTAAACATCGATACCAGCGTTAGTTGGTAAGTTTACTGCCATACGAATCTTCAGATACGTAGATGGATTTGCTAAGTTGATTCTACGAGTTACATATTTGCTAACTTGTGAACCATTGTACGGAGCAATTTCATCGTAGAATTTATCTAAAGAAACAACTGTAATTGTACCTGCAGATCCAGAACCAGCTGTACGAGCAGTAAATGTACTATTCAATGTGATAGACGATCCATCAACTGCCACGTTAGTTACTAGGAATGTTCCATTATTACCAGCGTCTGCAGCACCTGAGATTGTCACATAACGACCAACACCAATAGTTAATAAGTCTAATTTAGTATTAGTGTCTGATGTGGATATACCAGTTGTCGTAAAGGCAATAGTAGTCTTTGCAGAAGTTGCAGTTCTATTATCAATAGGCGAAATATTAGTATTAGCCTGAGTAGCGTTATTAATCTTATTGTGGATACAAACTAATGAAGTTCTATGAGTATCAATAACTGGAGATACAGAATCGTTAGTTGTAATCATCTGACAAGAGAATGTCAATGACTTATCTCCACTCAAGAAGTTACTTTCATTAACTTCTGAACCAATTACTCTTGGTGAAGTATAAACATTAGTTTCATTGATTAAGACTGAATCAGGTGAAGTTTGGCTAATGTAAGGAACTTCAGCACCATCAATTGAACGACCACTAGTAGACTTAACAAAATATTCAGTATTAGTCTGTGAGAAGTTTTGTGTCTGAACGATTGGTTGTAACGAATCAAACTGTACGTTATCAGTTGCTTCAACAGTATCACCACCAACAAAACCAGTTGCATTGGCATTGTTAGTTACAGTAATTACGTAAGAATCTAAATCTACGTCAGTAATAGTATGAGTTGCATTTAGTTGTGCACTTGGAATGTTATTATATGTTCCAGAAGCAACACCTTGAATACGAACTTTAGATCCAACATACATATCATGATCTGTATGGAATACACGAACCTTTGGAGAACCAGAAGTAGTTTGGAATGGATCAGATTCTAAAATTGAATTTGGTAGAACATCGTTTACAAAATCTACTTGTCCAATAACATTGGTTTGGAATTGTGCTCGATAAATCGTGAACATCAAATCTTGAGATTGATCAGCAGTCCATGTTGACGCATTCTGAGATTTAAAGAATACACCTTGATATGGTTGTTCAGAAATAAAGCGATCTGTTCCTGCAACTTTATCACCCATCTGAGAAATCCAAACTGTATAGTTGTTTGAATCAGATGATAGTACGATACAATATTCAGTTGCATCTTGTACATAAACTGGACTTGGGAAAGTGAAACGAGTCGCAGTATCAGGTGCTTTATAAACAGTACCTTCAACTGTCACAGTATTTGCTGAGATATTAACTTTGTTTGGGTTAATAGAAACTTTAGAGAATGGAAGAACACGCTTACCTGGATATCCATTCACAACTTCACGAATCTCTAAATTGACAGGAATGTTTAAGTCTTTAGAAGCAAAGAAAATATCAATGCCAGTTAAGAACGCACCACCCTTTTGTTGTACCAAGAATGTCTGTGCCAATGGATCCCACCAGCCAGTATCACCAACTACACGTTCTGCAGTTTCAGTAATAGTTCTAGTTTGATTGGCAACTTCAGAAGCAACAGTTGCATTACGAACAGCATTGATTGTCGCTTGTTTAGTCTCAAGAATACCTTGTGCACGATACTGAACACTACCACGAGAAGTGAAGTCACCTGCATTACCAGCAGAGTCGGTAATTCTTAGTTCTTTAATACCAGTGCGGAAACGTAAAGCATCAGTGTTTGGAATAGTGAATAATCCATATACATCACCACTAAAGTTAGATACTAATGCATTACCCTTAACTTTTGGAGTCACAGATGCATTAATTGTACCACGTGCACTAGAAATCGAACCAGTGATGATTTCACCAGATTGGAAAGTGCCATTAATGTTCAGTACATAAACTGCTTTAGCACCAGTAGAAGAAATTTCATATCCAACGCAAACTGCAGTAGCACCAGATGTTAAACCAGTAATAATATCACCACGATTTAGTGCAGAAATAGTATTCGCAGTATTTTCACCACCAATACGACGAGCAGTTTCAGCTGATTGTGAACCTACGTTTGTAGTAGTATCAAATTCTGATCCAAAGCCAGTAACTGAGTCAAATGGAATACGAGTTGCTGGTTGAATATGAGCATTAACATTAATACTATCAAAGAATGAATATAAAGTTGTTAATGGTTTGTAACCTTTAGCTTGAATTAGAACACCACGTGAACGAATAAATGGGATAACAGCAGTTGATAGAACTTTGTCTTCAACCAGTTGTCTATCAACCTTAGCCACAACCGAAGTAGTAACACCACTTCTTGCTTGACCAACTTGACGAGCAATTGTAGCAACTGTGGCTTGACGAGCATTATCACCACCGCCACCACCGAAACGACGATTCATCTCATCGATAGAAATACGAACATCACCAAAGCCAGATGCCCAGTTATCACCAGCAGTGTATCTTACACGACCAACCTCAGTAAAAGAACCAGTCCATTGAGTCTGCCATGCATTCCAAACTGTACCAAGAGCACCAGATCTTTCAAGTGCTGTGCGGATTGCTTCAAAGTTACCTTCTACGTTATTAATAACATCTGGGCGACGATCTACTTCAAACCACTCATCAGAAGATGGGTTTAATTGAATGTTACCAATAAATGTAAAGATCGCAAATGGGTTTACGTTTTCAACACGAGACGATACTGCCTGTTTGATAAACTCGATATTTGTGTATGGTAATGTGATAACATCACCAGTTAGTGCATATTTGTTTGCAGTTCGTTGTGCAGTTGTAGAACTCTTTTCGATTAAGTTTACGTTATCCATGCGATAGAATGGACGAAGTTCTTTTGACTCCATATCAATGGCGCACTTGTAGTCTGGGTTAGTCGCATCACCAACTCCATGACCACTAAAACTATCAACAATAAAACCATTCTTGTAACGATCTAAACCTTGAGCATCAGGGATAGTTAAACTTACAGTTTCTTGTTCTAGCAACGATAGTGAAGTATAATATTCTAGAGTATCAATACGTTTTTCAAGAGCACCGATATCACGCATTGTGTAGCGACGATTATCGATTGATTGAATTTGAATGTTACCAGCTGCAGTACCGAAAGTATATGGCTCAAGATTTAATTTGTAAAGAACCATACCATTCTTTGGATCTTCTGGCTCAGCAGGATTTAAAGATGGAACACCTTTAATCTGGAAGAAGTTTCCATTAAAGTCAATTGCAATTTTGTCTCTACGTGATAGGTAGTAAGACATATCAGCTTCCACGTTTACTGCACGTTTTGGAAGTTGTGTCAATGAAGCACCAGCAGAAACAAAGTCTGTGCCAGTATCATCAATTCTTGGACGGAAATCTAGAACATCACGTAATGGATATCCAGAGTATGAAGGAATTTCTTCGTAACGAATACCAGAACCAGTATATGAATCTACTGAGAAATAGTCACCAGTACCATGTTCAAAATAATCAAATGTAACTTGGAATGGTGCTGCTGGAACAGGATAACCCTGCTTTAATGTTAATTTGCCCACATCATAGTAATCATCTCTTTGACCATCGTCAAATGAGAAGTAATCATTAATGTCAGTTGTATAAATGCCAGTAGGAGATGCCCAAGTACCAGTATCCATTTTGATACCAGAAACTCTCCATACGTCTGCTTTACCTAATTTAATAGTTGGAGCAGTACCAGTAGTTTTAGTAGAAATTGTTAATGTAGTATTTGTAAGAGTCTTAGTCTTTTCTTTAGCATCAATAGAAGTCTTACGAATTGCTGCAAGAATAGTAAACTGAGTAGTTGCGTAAGTATCAGGTAAAGTAAAAATAACTTGGCGTAATGCAGGTGACACTACGTTAATTCCAGAAGGAACAACAATTTCACCCGTAGAGGTAACTACCAAGAGATAATTATTAGCCTGTGCAGAAGAAGCAAATGTGTCGGCAGAACCAACAGCATTAATTGTTAAAGTACAAGTACTACCCAAGTCAGCAGATGATGTTGTTACAAAACGCTGAGTTGTAGTATATGAAGTTCCAATAGTTGTATCATCTACGCTTCTTAGTTTACGAGTTGCGTAAAATGGTAAATTAAACAACAATGGTGAATACTGTGGTTCAATAAGAGCAGTTGATAAACGACTAATCGCAAAACCAGCTGCAGTTACGTTTGCATTAACTGTTAATGAAGTATCACTAGCAATAGTAGCAATACGACGAGTAATTGAAGAACTTCCAATATAAATCCAATCACCAACTCTGAGTTCTGTTGTAAAACGAGTACCAACACCAACAAGAGTTGTTGACGAAGAAGCTGAAACAGAACCTGTTAGTCTAGTTTGGTATGGAGAAATATCTGATGTAAAGTTAGTTCCAGTAGAACCAGCATTAAAGTAAATCTGTTTAACATCAAGATTAAAATTCTTACCAGAGTTTAATGCTACGTTTGCTAATTGCAATTTGTATACGTCTGCAGCACGAGAAGCACCAAGAGTATGCAATTCAATACCACGAACACGTGCAGTACCAATTTTAGATCCTGCAGCAGTACCTAAAGAAGCAGTTAGTTGATCATACAAATCAACTGTTTGATAATTGTCAACACGTGGAATATTATTAATGTTAGTGACTAAAATATAGTTACCAACAGTAGTTTGAATTTGAGTATCGGCTACACGAGCAAAATCTCTGGCTTTATCAATAGGAAGATATTCAGTACCAATCTTCTCAATTTCATAACCTTGAACGTATGCTTTTCCTGGCTCTAAACCAAGAGCAAGTTTGCTCTCATCGCCTTCTTCAGATTCTGGATCAAAAATACCACGATTATACTTTAGAGCAGTTAATGCAGTATATTTCCAAGTGACACCACCAATACCATCAGTAGCTGTACCACTGCTATGAATCGGAGGTTGTGCGCCAGAAGATCCACTTGTAGTTGCAGTGTAATAGTTTGTAGTACCTGAAATTGCATAAGATACAATATCACCAATTATGTAAGAGGTGTTTTCTGCCCAAGCACCACGATTGTTATCACGATGCTCACGAATATCTAATGGAAAATTACGAACAACATAATTACCAGATTCATCAAAAGTACGACGAGCAAGAGTTTGTTCGATTACTGAATAGTCAGTTGTGCGAACCTTGTATTGAATCTGACCATTTCTAACTCGCAATAATTCAACAAAGTCTTTATCTTCAATCGTTTCAATAGTTCGTTTTTCAAGAGTAAGATCAGTCTTGTAACGATGAGCACCTGGAGCTGCAAAATTAGAAGAACCTTGAGCATTATCCTGTAGTGCTGCAGCTTCTTCTGGAGTGATAATAGATTCAGTAAGTTTAAGTCCAACACGATATGTCGGAGTATTGGTATATTTGTCAAGCAACAATGTTTGACTTGCAACCAACATGAAGAAACCATTAACGTAATAAACACCACGCTCGATTTGAGCTGCAGAGCCAACACCAGTTGCATCTGCTAATACGCTAGTAAATGCACGAGCAATTGGAGCATCCTCAGTAGTGAGAATTTCGTTATTATCAAAAGTTTTAGTTAAAGTATCTGTACCTGATTGGATATATTTTACATAAATCGTTGGAGAGTCAGAAGTAGTAGAAGTTGTAACAGCAACTACTTTACCCTTAACACCAGTGGTATTACCAACAATATTGTATCCAACAATTTCTTCAATGTATGTATCAACAGAAACACCATTATATGTAGGTTGCAGTTTTATATAATTAAAACCATCATCAAATGAGATTTGTCCTGGAAGAACCATTGCTCCCTGACGGAACATATGGTCACCATGGCGAGCGATCTGATTTTGCAGAATTGTCTGCAGTTGTGTTAGTTCTCTCGCTTGTACTGGAAATCCTGGACGAAACAATACTTTAAGGTATTTGTCATCCTCAGAGTAGTCGTCATAATATGGCGATACATTAAAATTAATGGTCATTATAGTTTCTCTATTAAACTTTACTTATTATTTATTTACATCTCTACGATGATTTTAATATCTTCAATCTGGTCACTGGCACGATTAATTGGGCGACGATTTTCAACGTAGATTACATCACCACTGTATGGCTGAATTTCAGGATTAGTCTTAGTTGCAACAGTACCTGTTGCACTAGATGTTCCACCTGTAATAGTCTCACTAGTTGAGAATGTAGCACCAGTTGCATTATCAGTGCGTAGTTGAATGTAACGAATTGTTGTTCCACTTACAGAAACGATACGACCAACTGCACCAGATGTTCCACCAGTAATAGTTTCATCTTGTTGGAATGTACCAGTACCACTAGAGAAAGTCAACTCTTTAGTTGCCTTCAATGTAGTAGCTGTAGAAACAGTTGTTGTTCCATAGTTGTATGGATCACGAATTAACATGATACGACGATAGTCGTTATCAACTGGGAAGTCACCAGATCCGTCATCGTACTCTAAACGCACGTTCATCATTACATAGTAACCACCGAGTTCCTCAACTGGATCTGCACCATGACCACCCTTTGGTGTAATAATTGCAGATGCAGTAGCAGAAGAACCACTGCCACCAGAGATAGCAACAGTTGCGTATGTATATCCAGAACCAGCGTTAGTAATAGTAATTGCAGTAATAGTATTGCTACCTGCATCTCTAACTGCTGTGGCAGTTGCACCAGTGCCATCGCCATTGATAGTAACAGTTGGAGTTGATAGGTAACCAGTACCTGCAGCAGTCACTAAAATATTATTAATAGAACCATCAACTGCAGCGTCTTGAACTAGCCACTGATCGTAGTAAGCATCAGTAGATCCAGGATTGCTTGGTAAAGTCTTAACTGGAATAAAGTCTGTAGAAACAAACTTGATAACATCAGCTGGAGAAATTGTATACATAAACTTCCAAACATATCCGTCAGCAGTAGTAATAGCTGAAGTGGAAGTGCCTGTTGGTTTTGTTGTAGAAGCAATAACTGTGTTTGCTGCATTTCTGTTATCTAAACATTTGTAGACATTATACTCATCAGTAACAACGAAGAAATTTGCAGCGTATAGATTTGCTGGAGTTGTACCACCACCTGAAGAAATGTTTACACCAGCAGTAGTGCCGTTGTAGTCATGACGATAGATGTCGTAATATTGACCAGAAGTCCAATCACGTCGTGGAATAGCATGTGCTACGTCTGAAGATTGAATACGCTTTGCAGCGAGCATATCTTGCCAATAGTATAATTCTTCAGATACTGTGTCAACTGGAGTATCTGGAGAGTTATCGCTTGTCCAACTTTGTGGACGACCAATACCAAGATACATGTTAGACGCAGCAGCTTCTGAGAAACCTTCTTTGAAAGATTGCGCATTGTGGATGCGGAATTTTGAAGTTATAATTGCAGCCATTTTATTTTCCTTTTATAGATTAATACAGGGCAGTCCATGAACTGCCGTTATAGAATACTGGGTACGATACACCAGCGTTAGTTCCTTTTGGATCCCATCCAGCAGTGTTGCCATCTGCAACAGCAAACATTCCATTCGCTGGAGTTGCTGGTACGCTAGTTGAAACTGTTAATGTTAATGTGGTAGTGATACTTGCTTGTTTACCTTCTAATGAGGTTTCTAATGCTTGTAATCCTTGCTTAATCGTTTGATTATCAGCAATAGTAGTTCCAGTAAAAGTTCCAAGATTTGCAGAACCTTCAGCAACACCAGACAAAGAGATTAGGTCATCTACGCTTAATGAAGAAGCAGTAGGAATAGTTGGTGTACTAGACAAGTCTGCATAAGAACCAGAAGTAGCCACTGTGGCTAAACTAGAAGTTGCAGCCTTAGCATCTAATTGAGTTTGGATAGCAGATGTAACACCATCTACATAGTTTAGTTCTGTAGTAGTAAGAGTAGCACCATCCAGAATATTTAATTCAGCTGCAGTAGATGTAACACCATCTAAAATATTAAGTTCTGCAGTAGTGGAAGTAACACCATCCAAGATGTTTAATTCTGCAGTAGTGGAAGTAACACCATCCAAGATGTTTAATTCTGCAACGCTAGATGTTAGGGTGATTGCTGAGCCAGTACCTAATGCATTATAGATCTCGCTAAAATTGTCATTAATTTTACCACCAGCGACACGAAGTGTATCGCCTGTTCCATCGTTGGCTGCAGAACCGATTCCAATATTTAATTTTGCCATTTATTTCTCCTGTTATACTGTATCAAATGTTATTCGTACAGTATCCGTTGTTATGCTAGAATCGAATCGAACATCCAATTCGTCCATTGTGATGAAGTCGTCATCTACAGTTTCACTTCCATCGAAAGTATAGACGCCATCTTGTTTAATTATAGTGATATACGCTTCTTTAGCGAAATTTGTTCTTCTATTAGGATTATTTATAACATCTAAAATGGTAATACTACCAAAATCCTTAATTTGTGTGTTTGCGTATGTATCCCAATATCCTTGGTTTGGAGCATCATACTCTTGATCCCAAGCATTTCTATAAACACCTATAGATTCTTTAGTTCCAGCTGCATATGGAGCTAAAGTAAATTTCCATCTTTCTAACCATGCAAGAGTTGGTCCAAATTGAAGAGAACCAGCCGATGGCATAGATCTTAATTCTAAGTCAGCAAATGAGCTGGCATAAGTCGGCACTACCTCATTAAATGTGCTATGGTAGATAACCTTGTAAGATTCTCCAAGTTCTGCACGAAGATCCAATAAATGAACTTCTGTTGGAGTCAGATTAGGTAAAACTAGAGTTGGTAAGAACTCAGAGGTACTTGTTCTAACACCAAGAATGCTTGCGATAAAGTCTGTGATAATAAGAGTAACTTGTTCTTTATCTAAAGCAGAATTATCCTCATATCCAGATCGTCTGTAGTTACCGACTGCTCGCATCTTCATATCCAAGAATAAACGAATAGTTGTTAGTAATTCAGATACCTGTAGTGTTACATCAGAAGGTGCTCGAACTAATGATTGGACTGTAACCTCACCAAATAATGCTAGACCAATTGGGTGTAACAGTTTCTTGACAGCATCACGATACTTATCGATAGACTGACCAACTTTAATAACGTAAGAATACTCTTGATAGAATAAAGAGTCTTGAATTTTCTTTGAAGATTCAGAAACTTTACCATCGGCATTAATAAACTTACCAAGAGTTCGACTAACTGCACCAATAACACCTGTAGCTTCAGCGTGATTGCCAGAACCAGAAATAATTTTAGCAGTGGCACCAGAACTATTTGTTATAGTCTGATTTGTCTCAAATTGACCAGAAGTTTCATTTACAAATGAGTTTCCATCTTCTGTTATTAGATATCCAGTTGAATTTTCTAACTGAGTAACAATTCTATCTGAAGTTGGGTATAATGTAATTAAATTTCGACTAGTATCATAAGAGTAAATAGTTCCACTTGGTACTTGTTGACTCTCAAGAACCAGTTTATCACCAGACTCGAGTAGTAATTCACCATCAATATCCGTTTCTAAAGACATTGTCTGTGGTAGCACTGTTATTGCGTCACCAGCTGCGAATGATCCAGTTATGTCTTTAACAACAATATTGTATGGGAATACTGCAATAGGAGCAGTCTCATATCGTGCACCTGGATTTGTAATACCAACTTTGGTGACTCTACCGATGCCATCACCAATCGCAATAAGTTTGGCACCAGTTCCGCCAGTGGCAGAAACAATAGGAAGTTTCTTATAGTAGTATCCACCAGTTAAAAGAGAAATTGCTTTGATACCACCTGTGGTAACATTCTCTAAGTCAAAATGATCTCTATCCTCACTGAGTAATTTAGAACCATCTTCCATAAGAATAGAATCAACATCAATGTCAGTAATAATGGCTCTAGCTGTTACTAAAGAAGCAGCAAGATCACCAGCATCAGTATTATCAAATGTTAATTCTGTTCCGATGCTATATCCAGATCCAGGTGAATCAATAATAATATCATCGATAGATCCGTAACCAATATTAGTTACTTCAATTTGCGCATCTGTTCCAGTACCAGAAAGTAAATCAATCGGATCACCCACTCTGTAGTATGAACCATTATTAATAATATCAAATTCTGTAATAACTGATAGTATGTTAAGAGTTATTGTACTGTTATTGGTATTGTCTAATCCTGTTATAGAATCTGTAGTATTGAATGTTCCAACAATACTTTTTTCATTTAATGTCAATTCTGCAATTGTATCAGAACCAATTTGAAATTTAATGACTGATTCTACACTAGCACGACTTATGCCTTGACTGATTGTTTGACCAATTAAATTAAAAGAATTTCCACTGGTTTCAATACAACGAACAATAACAGCCTGATCCCATTTACCATCTGATAAACGGAGCATATCCGTTTTAGGGAAATATAATTGTGGGGTTTCATTAAACAGAATTCTGAATAAGAATTCGTAAGACTTTGTCGTACCCTTTGAACGATAAAGTTCGTGTATCTGTTTTGCAAGATAGCGTTTATCCGATAAAGTAGAAAGTGGAACATGTAACAACACTTCATTTCTAAAGTACTGAATAAAACTATCAATAGTATCATCAATATCTCTTGTGCTTTCGAGATTTCTCTTTTCAGTTTGTTCTAGAAACTCATAGTATGCTTCTAAAAATGCAATGAACTGAGTATTATCCTCACGAATAAATTCGGGGACTTGTCTAGATACGACTGATGATACTTTTGCTTTTACGAGTGCCATTATTAGCTACGACTTGAAGTGAAGATATAATTAGATCCGCCAGAGGTCTCGCCAGAGGCAACTTTGTCAACAACAGCATTTACAACGATTTGTTCTTCAGCAATTAAAGCCAACTGACTTCTAACTGAAACAACATCGTTTGATGATGGTTTAATAGTGATAGTAATCTCATTATTTGTTGCAGATGTAATATTAATATCATTTAGTGTGATTCGACCAGTCACATAATTGACTGAACCTAAAGTATTATTTGTATATCTCTTAGTACCAGCACCAACAAAGTAATACAAACGAATATTTCCAACACCATCATCTTCAAAAAAGAAAGTTTCACTGGAACCATCAATAGTAAAAGCATCAGATGTTACAGCACCTTCAGGGACACCTTCTGTATAAATTGGGTTATCAATACTGATAACATAAGAAGTTCTAGTATTAAAAGTTGGAGTGAATGATCTTTTTAGAACGATCGTAGTAATGTTACTTAAAATAGATTCTTCTGAAGCATCAATTAAACGAGACATTTTTGAGAATCTAAACATTCCATCAAAACGATTAAGATCTGTCTCATTATAATTTATAATAGTATCACGAACCAAAGTCTTAAGTAATTCTTCAGATCTATTGGTTTGCTGAGGATTATAGTAAATTGTTACATTTGGAACAATGTAAAGATACTGAGCATCAACAACTTCTGGAATAATTGATACCACATTCTTGCCTTTAAGAATTGTAGTTTTAATTAGTTCTTTAGTGGCATTAGATAATGTTTCACCTGACAGTGGTTTGATAGCAATGAATGCCTTACCATAAACTGGAGGATTATTATCTTCACCACCCCAAACATTGATTGAGTCGATGTTTGAAAATAGTTGTGGAAGAATAACTTTGTAATCTTCTGCGGTAACTGCACGATTTTGTGCAGAGTAATTTCTTGGAGCATTAAAACGAATAGAATCAATGTCTTCAATATCTTGTCCACCTTGTGCAGCAGTAACTGTATTAACTGAAACAGTACCACCACCGATACCTGTTCCGTCAAAAGTGAACACACGTGCACCATTGGCTGCAGTTTTATCTGTGACAAAGTAGTTAAACAATACAACATTACCAGCAGAAGGTTTATAACCTACGATACCATCACCGAAATATACTTCAAATAATTCGTCATCGATCTCTTTCAAAAAGAAAGCACGAGTAGTTGGACCAACTTCAGTTATATTATTTGCAAATGTATAAGATGTGTATGAAGATGAACCTGAAGTTTCTTGAACACGAACAGTCAGTGTAGAAATATCAATATCTGAATTTGGGATAATAAAACGAGTTCCATCAGCAACTGTGTAAGTATATGTTAATGGAGTGCCCTGCGTTAAAGTAACATTCTGGAAAATGTAAGCACCAGAAGTATTTGGAATAATTGTAGTTGCTTGAGTGTTATAAAATGTATAGGTAACGGTATCAACAACAGAAGAAAATGCGCTGTTTGCTGGTAAAGTCAAAGAAGATGGACTACCAGTTGGAGCAGATACTGTAATGTTTACTGTGGCAGTAGGAGCACGAGAAGATCTTGGAAGATAACCCAACATCTTAGCCAAAGAAACTACACTGGATCTCTTACGAGCAGAGTCCAAGAACATTTCATTTACTGCAAGGTTTGTGTAAAGAGAATGGTAGTGAGTATTGTATGCCAAAACATCCAACAATACGGACATACCTGAACCTTCAAAATCGTAGTCCGAAAACTCATTCTGTCCCTGTAAGAATGTCTTTAGATTAGATTTGATCTGGTCAAAATCTAATTCAGAGACGCTTATTTTTTTATTTTCCATTTATCGAGTTCTCTCTAAGGTTAAATCTAGAGTTAGAGGTTGTTGTGTGTTAACTATCTTAAACGTGATAGTAACATACAATGAATTTTCATCTGGACTGCTAAGAACATTAACATCCAATAAGTCTACTCTTGGTTCAAAGTTATTGACCACATCAACAATCGCTCTCTGTAGAGTGATGTTTAACATCGGTGATGCTGGTTCGAATAATAATGCGTTAATTGGCGAGCCGATTTCACTATGAAATGGTCGCTCAAAGTTTCTAGTTAGAATTAGATTTTTAAGGGAAGTTTTAATTGCATTTTCATCGTATCTACGTGCAATGTCCTTAGTCACTGGGTGAGCAGTGAAATTTAAATCTAAATCGGAGAAAAGTCTTGTGCTTCGTGCCATATTCTTTATTTAGGTTATTCTATAAAAGAGTTGTTAGAACCTTGCGCTATTGCATCGCCACATTGGATACTATCTCCAATTCTAGCTGCTTTTTTACCCTCAATATAAGTCTTACTTGCTCCAGTGCTGGGAATACGAATATCAGAATTATGTGTAGTTCTTCCGCATGCATGGGCTGCAAATTTACAATTAGGATCTACAACTGCAGCTAGTTTTCCATTAAAATAGGTTTTAGCCACTGGGGTGGTTATCAGGGCAGTGGGTGCAAAACATCCATGCCCAGTGCTCTTATCTCCGAGTGTTGATACTGCAGGCATTATCTTCCTATCCTAGTTTGGGCAATTGCATTTATTAAAGCAGTTTTACCTATGTCCCAGTTAAAAGTGGAAACGACTGTATAAGTCTGCTGAACATCTGGACCAATACTGTTCGCATCCTTGGCTGTTACGGTATAACTGTAAGTCACAGTTTGTACAGTGGGTGCGGTAAAAGAACAGATTTCATACGAGTTCGTTATATCATTAAAATTAGTAACAGTACTGTATGTTTTATCTTTTGTCAAATATGTAATGATGCTTCCACCATGTGGTTCTGCATCATATTGCCCAGAAATATTATTAGTTCCCACAGTCATTAGAGTATTGGTTTTATCTGCAACTATTCCTGTTACTGCATAACTTGTTAATGGATCTGGATCAACATAAGAAAATGTCTGCGAATAGTTAGTATAAACAGGTAACTCATCCACAGCCTTTAAAGCAGTATTGGAAGGAGTCCAAGGCATTACGCAGTCCTATTTTGTTGAGGAATCTGATCTAAAAGATAGAATCCTTGTGGAACACCAGCAGTATTTCTTTTGTAAGTCTTATCGTTTACCATGGTAAATGCCATCTTTCTTCTAGCGTCCATCTTGTAGCTAACGTGCATCCAATGCGAAGATGGGTAACGATACTCTAAAATAATCTGGTCGTATGGCAGAATCTTTTCTGCAGAAACCACTAAATTGTAAAGTTTGTCGTATGTACTATTAACCAAACCAATGTCAATAGCCTGTCCTTTGCAGTGATCTGAAGTAGGAGATTCCTGAGGAACAACACCTTTTAATCGATAACCAGAATTAATCTTCCATGTCTTCTTATAGCCACCAATTCCTCCAGGAAGAATCTCTAGCATTGGTTCAAGAATATTCTGAGCAACCATGGCAAGATTACATACAACTTCTTGAACTGTGTATTGTCTTAGTTGTCCTTTGGCAGTATCCTGAAGCATTTGGTCTACAAGTTTATGTTTACCATTCACACCACCATCAATTAACATACCCAATGTAAAGTTAGTGGATAGTCTATAGTCATTAGTGAAGTTAGTTGTATTGTAAATCACTTTACAATCTACTGGAACCGCAGGTGCAGCACCACCACTTGGTGTTGCAGATTCTTCTGCAACTGGAACTACTGGAACAGCAACACCATTCTCACGTGACTCTTTATTTGAGATGGCACGACCCTCTGGTGTATCCCAGTCATCAGGAGTTTCAGCAGTAGTTCTTTCTTCAAATGCACGCTCTGGTGGAATGAAGTAAGGAACAACAGGATTGAGTGGTTTGCCAGCCACAGGTGGAGTCAGAGTAAAATCTTCTACATCAGCTGCGCTTCCTGCACCATTACCAAATTGACCTTCAGCGTAATCTGCAGATAATTTTCCACCAGCAAGAATATTAGTTTCACCGCTAGATTCAATATTCACTACCTCAGATTTCTGATTGATAGCAGCTGCAGATTGAGTATTAATGTTTCCATCTGATTTCGTGTAAATGTTTGCAGCTTTAACTGAATAATCCCCGACTACATTTACTTTAAAGTCACCACCAATAGCCATAGTTGTATCATTGGCAACACCGATGTCTAAGTTATTACCAACTTGAATAGTAGCGTTCTGCTCAACTTGAATATTTGCATCTGATCGTGCGTAGATATTTGTATTACCATCAACGGTAATATTGCATTCACCAGCAACACGGATACATCCATTTCTTTCCATGATGGTGAAGTTATCACCAACAATGTAATTTACCTGTGTACCATTTGCATCAATTTCACTGAATGTACCTGAACGATGGTATGTATGAATACGCTCTTGTCCAGGTGTGTCGTCAAATTCTTGAATGTGTCCAGATTCAGTTTCAAATACTTTATTGTATGGATACTTTGCTCCATATGGTGGCTCTGGTTGATCCCATGAACCATTACCAATCGCCTTTGGAACATCTAATCTTCGAACAGCATCTTTTTTCTTAACTACTGTTCCTTTGATAATTCCTCGTGCCAAACGATTAGTGTCTGGCTCGTTGATATATTCTTTTAGTGGATACTTATTGTTTGGATCTCTAAATCCAATTGCGTCAGAACCAGATGCTTTACTTTCTTCAGATGGTCCAGGGGTTGGTTTGGAACCATCTGCTGGTGGCTCTGGAATTGGTGCTGAAGCATCTTTGTCAGAACCACTATCACCAGCTGCGCCATAGAAATATTCGTAGTAAGCTAATTTGCGTGCGGAAATGTCTGGAGAGTTTACACCAACTGCAGCTTTTGCAGCTTGAAAATATCCAGGATGTGCATTGGCATTAACTTTAGATGATACTCTATCTTTGATGTAAAGCGCAGCAACCAATGCTGATACGTTAATATCATCATCAAGAGAATCTGGATTATTTACAATGTCAAGACTTAAACCCATGTTATTGGCAAGAGTTTGATACTTTTGATAGTTACCCTTACCAGTCAGCTGAATAAATCCACGACCAAAATATTTTCCACCATCTTCATCTGTTAGATTACCAAGGAAACCCTTACCACGTTTTGTTGGTCCATATGCCCATGAGAAGAACTCTGATCTTGATAGACCACGTTTTGATGCATTTGCATATTTTGAAATATCATCTTCTGTGGCAAATGAATAGATCGCCTTCATACGAGAAGGTGAATAATTATATGATTCTAACTGAGGAATCCATCCTGTTTCACCACCAGCAATACCCAGTAAAGCACACTTCTGTTCTTTAGTTGTAAGTCCAACTTTGTCGCATGCAGCAATAAGTGCCTTAATACCTTGTGTGGCTTTTGATGTGTTTGTTACAGACTTTGGTGGTGGTATAGTTGGAATTGCATTATTAGTTACATTAGATGTTGGAGTCGCACCAACAGTTGGTGATGCGTCAGGGGTTGTAGTAACTACTCCACCGAATCCCGTAGTTACTGGATTACCAGAACTATCTGTAAGTACATTAGCATTTCTACTTCTATTAACTGCGTCTAAGTTAGTGGGTACTGGTTCAAATGTAATAATGTTTTCTGCATAATTAACAACAGCACTACTAATAGTAATTTGTGTGCCATTATTAATACTAACAATGGTTGTTCCGTTTGGAATACCAAAACCGACAACTTTCATATTGGCTTTTAATGAACGAGTTAAGTCTACTCTACCTTCTTCATTGTCTATAAAGGTGAGTACTTTACCAGTAACTGGTCCAGGAATTGTTCGTAGAGTAATGCTTTCTACTTTTTCATCAACAATTGCACCACCATCTTCAGCATCAATTGGTAATGGTGTGGAAGGAATTCCACCAAGTGTTCCAAGAATAATTGGTTGTTGTTTATCATGGTCTGCAAATAGAACAATTACAGAAGTACCTTCAACTGGTCCAATTGGAGTATGACCAATACCATTCATCGCTGCAGAAGTTACAGGTTGGACTGGAGTTGCCCATGGAAGATCTGCCGTTGGAAGCAATGACTTATCATGTGTATGCAATCCAACTATACGAACTTGGCATCGACCAAGTGATAATGGATCCTGTCTATTTTCTACAATACCATAGTGCAAATTCATTATTTCTTTCCATCCAAATTATATTGTAAAGTGTCTTTAATCAATTCAATGTGGCATTCATGTTTATTTCTATCAACATAATGATTAATAGCTGAGATTAAATAATTACCAGAAAACATTTTATCTGTAACATCTTGTTCTTTTTTGGTAATAGGTTCAATTTTATTTAAGGTAACATTAACCTTTTGACCAACTGTGTAATCTGCTCTTCCTGGAACAGTTATCTCTAATTTATTTGCTTCAGCTAACTTCATTAATGAAACACGTTGTTGTTTAGTCTTAAAAGTAGTGACATCTCCGTATCCATTAAAATTACCATAATCTCTTGGAGTGTTTATGATTAATGAGTTAGCTCTAAAAATAGAACTATCAGAACTAATAGGATTGTCGTTAAGATGTTTTTGTTTATCAAAGTTCTGAAACATATTATAGTTTTTGGCAGTGTATGTTTTCTTCGTTAGATCATATGAGATAATTTTAGACGATAACATACCACCACGAATTCTATCAATGTAATCAAAACCAACTGGAATACTAATAGAAGTTATTCTTCTGTAATCTTCTTCAATGTTACGAATGCTTCCACTGTTCTTTCGATCGTCACGAGTATATTTGTCATACACAAAATTTTGATAAACATCTGCGCTGTACAAACTATCTAGACTAATGTAATAAAATCCATCTCTGTTCTCAAAGAATACATAGTTTGGCACTTTATTTTGATTGGCAGATGCTTCGGCACAATGCATAATATTTTGAACTGGGGTCCAATAATTAGAAATATACTTTATGTTATTTGAGGTAGGTTCGGTGAACAACTTTTTAGTAGATTCTAATCCGTAGGTTTTGTCTTTAATAAAGGTATTGATAATATCAGATATTTTACCACTGAATACCTTACTTACCTTTTTGTTTAAATCAACGATAGCCTCAGTTGAAATAAAATGCAACTGATAAACTACAGATCTATCACCGAGCAATTCACGATCGGTTAATTTGTAAATGTAATATCTACCTTTAATATTTCCACGCTGCAATGATGGAGTTGAGATCTCTAGTTCAACTTGTTCTTCACCTGCAAATGGAAATAAGTTGACTAAGTCCAACGAATCTTTAATAATTAAACTTCCAGTGATAAATGGTGAGAACAAGTCTTCATATATCTGAACAGTAATTACTTGCGCAGTGATATCTTGATAAACACCTTTGCTGGTGATTATCCTAACTTTATCAATGCTGACATCGCCAGCAAATCTAATTGGGTTGTTAGGTTGCATTATATGAGATCTTTATAATCTTTTAATATTGTATTAATAATGTTTGGTGAAATAATCTTTATTCTTCGTTTCGCTTCATTTTTATTTCTCTCATCTTCTGCATTTGAAACTGATACCGCTCCAGATGCATTTGAGTTTACAACAAAACCATTTGCGTCAACATAGTGATGAATGCTGTTTTCTGTTCCTGGATATTTTGAAGTGATAACTTTCACTAATTGATATTCAGCAAGAGGAAAATCTTCGATGTAATCGTAACGATCGTTGGCCAACATAATGATCCAGTGATATTCTGGATTTCCATATATTTTTTCAGCAATAATCTCTGGTGTTTCACCATCAACAATATCATACTCATCAAATACTGTTATATTGGCAAGGACATCTCTGCGGAAACGAATGTTCCTTGTTATATCTTTTACTAATGATGTTTTAGTTGTATTTCCAACTCTAAATTGATAAATGAAACTTGGAAAATCTTTGAAATACATTATAGACCATCCTTAATCTTCTCTTTAGATAGAAGTGCAAGTTCTCTAAATGCTAGTGTTACGTTAATCTGAGTCGGCATACCATTGGCAAATGCAGTAAATGAACCATTTGGCGTATAGTTAATATTCATCTCAGTTAGTACGCATGACGTATGACGATGTAAATTTAAGTTTTCGCTACCACCTTGATAATAGAAAACATCAAACTCAGAAGGGTATACGTAAATAAAATTGTTGGTATCCTTAAATTCTGGATGCATATGATACTTAAACTGTTCAATAATGTTCAATACATTTTGTGCTTCTTCAGGACTTCTTGGATAAAATTGATAGTCAAATGCGAATGTTCTAAAATCAACACCCTTAAATATTTGTTCTTTCTTTGGATTTGCTGCTAGACCAAGTGCTTTAGAATTTGCTGCAGCCTGTGGTCCTTTGGATAGTGCGATATTGGCAATAATTGCTGCACCAACATCGGTAACATCTTTCGTATTACCACCCTCACTCATCGCTTTCATAATCTCACTTCCGCCAGCTGCAGCCATTGCTAATGTAGCTGTATCATCTTCACTCCACTGCATACCATATCGAATAGACAATTGATTAGGAATATGAAGTGCAATAGCAGTCTTTAATCTTTTCTTTGCTCGTTTTGTATCTGGGGCGAGCGTTGCAGCTACTCCAACACCAACAGTTCCTACGTTGGCAAGTGCTGCACCCTTTGCAGCACCAGAAAGACCTTTTCCAAAAGCAATACTACCACCAACCAGACCAGCGAGTGTATTTACTGCAGCGTTGGCACCGATTAGTTGATTGTTAGTTAGTTTCATCGCATTTAAATCACCAGAATCTCTTGGTGTTAAATCGTTGACAGTTTGTACACTCTTATCATCAAACAACTTAGAATCTTCAACTACGTTAATGTAAAAAATTGCATAGTTTCCACCATAACGACCATCGGGAGCCATTAAGTCAGATGGATACATATAGTTGTTGACCTCATACGTGGCATTTCTACCAAAGACATTCGGAGTGTATGGTTCTGGTGGTTGTCTTGGAATTGATGGTTTTGCAGCAGAGGGAGCAGGAGCAGTCGGTGCTCCTTCATATGATCCGCTAATTGCATTACCGAGTTGGTCGTATTCTATCGCCATTTTGTACCTTTAACCTAAATAAATGGTGGTTATTTATCCTATTACTTATTTATGTTCCATAAAAGAAGATTCGTTCCAATATTTCCTGAAAAATACACAGGTGATCCAACAAATATCATAATGAGATCCAGCTGGGAGACTCGTTTCGCTGGTTGGTGTGATAAAAATCCTAGTGTATTAAAGTGGAGTTCAGAGGAGACAGTTATACCCTATAAGTGTCCTACGGATAATCGTATTCATCGTTACTTCGTAGACTTTAAAATAACGGTAACTACAGGCAAGACTTATTTGGTAGAAGTTAAACCTGCAGCACAATGTCAACCACCTGTATTTCCAGGAAAACGAACTCAGAGATATTTATTGGAGTCCCTAACATTTATGAAGAATCAAGCTAAATGGTCAGCTGCAATAGAATACGCAAAAGACAGGAATTGGGAGTTTAAAATTATAACCGAGCACGAGTTAGGTTTGTCACCTAAATAGTAATTATGGCTACAAAACCAACATTCAAAGACGTATTCGAGCGCAACAAATATGACTTAGCCACTGTGGCTAATAAGTCTAAAGGCTGGTTCGAAAAAGAAGTCACCAAACTGACTAAGCAACAACTCACTCCAGCAAAAGTTCTGAGTGGTAATGCGGATCAATTGGTGACTAAAGTAATGCCTGGTCGTTTATATATGTATGCGTATGATCCAAAAATGAAGAAGGAATTACCTTACTACGATAGGTTTCCTTTGGTTTTTCCATTTTCTGCTACGCAAAATGGTTTTATTGGTTTGAATATGCATTATCTACCGTATCAACTAAGAATTGTACTGCTTGACAGACTAATGACTTTTAAGAGTAACAATAGACTAGATGAAACCACCAGATTAAAATACTCTTGGCAAATTATAGATGGAGTATCAAAATTTGCTGCTGCACAACCATGTGTTAAACAATACCTAATGGGGCATGTTAGATCTCAATTTAGGCAGGTTCCTTCAGCCGACTGGGCAACTGCGATGTTACTTCCAGTTGAAAGATTTGTTGGTGCAAACAAACAAGAAATTTGGTCTGACTCGACCAAAATAATTAGAAAGGCATAAAATGGCATTAAATTTACCATTTGGCACTAAAGACCTCACTAGAGAAAAAAGCCCGAACGCTAAACCTATTCAAAACTTCGTTGCTCAGGTTAAAACTGGTGGTATCGCTAGAACAAACAGATATGCAGTAAACATTGCCAAAGTTCCAGGATGGAGTAATACTTCAGCACAAAATATTTTATTGTTTTGTGACCAAGCACAACTTCCAGGTGCTAACTATTCAACTGTTCAGAATAGAGTGTTTGGCGAGTTCCGTGAAGTTCCATATGAAAAACTATATGATAGTTTGACTCTTTCTTTTTATGTAGATACAGATATGAAAGTTAAAGAGATGTTTGACGATTGGATGAATGCTATTTCCAATCCAAACACCAGAACATATGGTTACTATAACGATTATACAACACAGATTGATATTGAAGTTCAAGACATCAATGATAAAAAGAGATATCAATTAACTTTATCTGAATGCTATCCTAAAAATATAGGAACAATTCAGTTAGACTATGCATCCAAAGATATCATGAAGTTGACAGTTCAAATGCAGTACAAAAATTGGACAGCGACTCCAGTAACTCAACTACCAAACGATCAAGTTATATCAACAAGTTTGATTGATAAGTTTACACGTAATTTTACTGGATTCCAAGAGACTTTGAACAAGACTTTGGGTGGTGCAGGCAACTTTGTGACTGGTGCTGTAATGAGTTATGGTGTGACTAGATTACCAAGTCTATTGAAATTTTAAGAAATAAATACAGTTAGGATTGTATAATGAAGATTGATGATACATTATCTGCCGAGTTTGGTATACAACCAATGGGCAAAACTGAAGTGATCACAAAAACTGGAGAAGTTATTAACGACTCTACAAATAACATTCAAGATGATTTCGATATCACTCGAGGTAATCTTCGTATATTATTGCAACAGGGACAAGAAGCACTACAGAAGTCACTTGATGTGGCTATGCAGTCTGAACATCCAAGAGCATTTGAGGTTGTTGGAAATCTAATGAAACAACTGGCTGATATAAACCAACAGTTACTAGATCTACATCAACAGAAACAAAAACTAGATACACCCAAAGAAGGGTCTAGAAAAGAAGTGACGAATAACAATGTTATCTTTACAGGTAGCACTGCTGAGTTGAATAAGTTAATTAAGAATATGTCTAAAGGAGAATAATTATGGCTTTACCGATGATGAATACGCCAACCTACACAATGGTTGTGCCTTCAAGTGGAGCGACAGTAAGATATCGTCCATTCCTTGTTAAAGAGGAAAAGGCACTTTTGATTGCACAGCAATCCGAAGATGTCGTGACAATGATTGAAACCCTAAAGGGAATTGTCAAGACTTGCGTACAAGATAAAATTGATGTTGAGAAACTAGCAACATTCGATCTAGAGTATATGTTTACTCAGATTCGTGGTAAATCTGTTGGTGAAACTGTTGATTTAACATTTTCCTGTGATTTAGATCATGGTGAAGAAAATGAAAAAGCCAAATCTATAGTTCGTATTGATTTATCTACAATAACAGTAGAAAAAGCTGAAGGGCATACAAATAAAATTGAACTATTTAATGATGTCGGAGTGGTAATGAAGTATCCCACAGTTGATGTTATTAAAAAGTTAGAAGGTTTTGATACCAATGATTTAGATACAGTTTTTGATATCATGACTTTATCTATTGATTACATTTATGATGGTGAGCAGTTGTTTCACGCTAAAGAAAGCACTAAACAAGAACTATTATCATTTATTGAAAATCTAACTTCAGACCAGTTCTTAAAGATCCAACAATTCTTCGAGACAATGCCGAAGATTACTAAAAAGATTGAATATGATTGTCCAGTATGTAACAGACACCATGTTAAGATACTGGAGGGACTCCAAAGTTTTTTTTAGTATTGCTCAGTCATGAATCGCTTGAGAATTATTATAAAATGAATTTTGCGATGATGCAGTACCACAAATACTCTTTGGCTGAGCTGGAAGAGATGATACCCTTCGAAAGAGAAGTGTATGTGTTTATGTTGATTCAGTATTTAGAAGAAGAAAAGAAAAGAATCGAATCCAAAAAGAGGATGTAACAGATGGCAAAAAGACAAAGTAAGAATAAACCTGCAGAGATTAACCAAACAATCACTCAATCCGTTAGCATTGGTGATACATGGGACACTGCTGCGTTTTCTAAATTACTTGCTGAACAATCTAAGGCTAATGAAACTGCCATCAAATCATTAGAGTCATCTATGGCTTCTGCTGGTGCGAATCAGCAACAGCTACAGGAACAGATTGCTCAATCCTCGATGATGAAGGATATTCGTGATGTTCTGTTAAAAGAACTACAAGATCGTAAAATCCACGAAGAAACTGAAAAACTTTTAAAGATTCAAGAAAGAAAAGCACAACAGCTTCAAAATCATCTAAAGAAAGAAATTGAATTAAAGCAACAGGCAGCACAAGAATCTGATAAACTCAATAAACTCCGTATTCAAGAGTCAAAGGCTATAGCAAATCTTGCTACTAGCATGGAAACATTTAAGACTATCGGTGATCGCATTTCTGATACGACCAAAAAACTGAAAGACAATTTCGGTTCAATGTCTGCTCTAAAGACCACTGCGTTAAAGGCATTTAATATTGGTGGTATCTTTAATAAGTCTATCGCCAAAGAAAAGTTTATCCAGACTCAAAGAAAACTTGGCTCTACGGATGATCGTTCCACACTTGCAGGCAAATTTGAAACTGCAAATAGAGCAGCAAAAGATATTAAGAAGAATGAGGCTGAAATCTCTCAGTTGAAAAAAGATACTGGGATGTCAGAAGCTGACTTGGCTAAACGAGGTGCTGGTAAAGATCTATTCGCTAAAAGAGCTGAACTGACTGATACGATGGCAGGTGCAGATTTAAGAGCAGCAAGTTTAAAGTCTACTGAATCTACACCAACTCAAGACCATGCTGATTCTGGTGTTTCTGAAGAAAGAGCACTCGAAGCTGAGAAAAATGCAAAGAAACAAGAAGAACTGTTTATTAAAATTGAACAGAATACTCGTAATGATTCTCCAGCAATAAAAGCACAAGAAGCCAGTGGTGGTAAAGATAGTGGTGGAATGCTCTCTGGTCTAATGGGTGGTGGTGGAGCTGGCAAAGCACTTGAAGGAATGAAGAAATTCGGTATTGGTCTTCTTGCCATATCAGCTGCATTATATGTTGCTGCAAAAGCATTTAAAGAATTTGGCGAAGTTGAATGGGAATCAATCGGTAAGGGTATGGTTGCTCTTGGTGGTTTAGTGCTTGCTGCAATCGGATTAGACCAAGTAAAAGGATCTATCATTAAAGGTGCGTTTGCTCTTGGTGTACTGGCTCTTGCTATGTACGGAATGAGTGAAGCACTTGGTGGATTTGCTGATTTAGATTGGGAGACTATTGGTAAAGGAATGCTTGCTGTGGCAGGTATTGGTATTATCGCTGCAGTGATGGGTAATGCCATTGTTCCAATTACTCTAGGTGCTGCAGCAATCGGATTACTTGGTGGTGCTCTCTGGATTGTTGGTGAAGCAATGCAGGCAGTGGGCAAAGGTTTCTCTGAGATGACCGATGGTCTGACTAAACTCGGACAACTAGATGGTTCTAATCTTATTCAAGTAGGTGCTGGTCTTGCAGCAATTGGTGCAGGTATGGCAGTCTTTGGTGCTGGAACTGCTGCAGCTGGTATCGGTAATCTAGTTGGTGGATTCTTAAATCTAGTAACTCCTGGAAAATCTCCAGTTGAACAAATTATGATGATGGGTGAGAAGGGCAATTTAATCAATCAGGCTGGTACTGGTGTGATGAATCTTGCCAAAGGGTTGAGTATGTTCTCCCAAGTTGACTCAGAGAAAGTAAAAGCAATTGCAGCATTACCTGTTGAGAAAATTGCAGCCATGGGATTGGCATTACGTCCAGCTGGTGCAGTTGAAGGTGGTTCTAGAGCAAATGCTGACGCAAGTGCTACTGCAGGTGGAGGTGGTGGTAATAAGACTAATGTGGTCAATGCTCCAGTCACTAACAATTCGAATACTACTCAGATTATTAAGTCTCCGATTCGAAACCAAGAATCGTCTCAATCAAGATATCTTTCTGTTATATACGGAACATAAAAAAATGGGATCGTAAAGATCCCATTCTTATTTCTACTCTAAAGAATTAATCTTCTTTAGCAATCTTCTCGAAGTAAGACATCACATCATCATCGTCATCTTGAACAGATGCTTTTGGTTGAGGTGCTGGCTTAGAACTAAAAGTTGGTGCAGCTGCTACTGGACGATCTTCATCTTCAGCGATCTGTGCAGCAGACTTGCTAGCAAAAGAATCACCAGATAAAACCTCATTGAGTTTCTTCTTCAACTCATCATAAGACTTGAAGTTCTTACGATCTGTAAACTCAGACAATTTAACCTGAGCAGAAGCGATCTTAACGATCTCATCATCAGAACCAATTGCAGCTGGCTCCATGAATGCAGACTCATCATAGTTTGCGTAACCATCTTTCTTACGCATACGGAGTTTGAAGTTTGCACCTTCCCAGAAGTCGAATACATTGACTGGCTTCTCATCTTCAAAAGTTGGACGAGCCTTGTCCATAATCTTATCGAAAATCTTCTTACCGAATTTCCACAAGAATACTTTACCTTCATTCTCAGGATGCTTAGGATCTGATACAATCAGAATGTTAGCAGTGAATGAAAGACGACGCTTTTGTTTACGAGCAATCTCTTTGTTTGCTTCAGAACCAGAGTTCCATAGTTGGGTATTTAATTCGCCAACAGGGTCATTCTCACCAAGAGTTGTTAGTGAGTTCTCAATGTACCACTTACCAGTTGGTCCTTGGAAGCCATGAGAAAAGATACGAACCCATGGTAGTTCATCACCTTCTACACGTGGCAAGAAACGGATAGTGGCTGTGCCATTACCTGCTTTGTCACCTTCGAGTCGCCAAAAGCGATCATCGGTAAAAGATTTCTGTTCTGATTGGGGATTTGCGACTTTTTCGAATGCTGAAGAGATAGCACCAAAGTCTGAGTTGCGCATTTTGCGTA
>Ga0247723_1000094_pt1 | contig 53766 bp, 81 predicted proteins | sample MSEWelMarce5H_FC_FD_189079 | JGI IMG/M metagenome (GOLD analysis project Ga0247723, IMG submission 189079) | Subsurface sediment microbial communities from gas well in West Virginia, United States - MSEEL Well Study Marcellus 5H_FC | ecosystem: Environmental > Terrestrial > Deep subsurface >...
TGGTACCTTAATGTTGTTCCCTGCAAGTTACGCGTACCGCCACATAGCGCACCCAGTAAAAACTGGAACTAAGTACGCGGTTGTTACGTGGCTACACGATCAACCAAAGCCTAATTAAAAGATTTTTTCTTCCAATAGGCTGATTTGTACCATCCAGATAAAACAGCTTTACTTTTACGACTGTTTTGTTCACCTTCTTGGATTAATCCTTTAGTTTCTTTGGCTTCCCAGTTTTCGTTTTTAAAAGGAACTAGTTGAGCTAAGGGTGTTCCTTGCGGTATTACTCCTTCAAAATCTTTTTTAAGATAAAAAGGAATGCTTCCACCAGCTGAAGTGACAAAAGGTCCGTCTATAACTCCGCTTAAAGTTACAAAAGGCAGTTCTGGTCTATTAAAAGGTTGAGTGTAAAGAACGCTGTACCCTACAGGGACTGAAAAAGATAAAGGTAGCTTCCACGTGTAATGCGTAGGTGAGCACCCAATTGGAGAAGGTAGATAAGAAATTTTATCTTCTTCTCTAACCCCAACTAAATCTCCACCTATTCTCCAAGAAAGGTGCTGAACATTATTTTCTATGGAAACAACCAAGTCCATAGGCAAATGGATTAAATACCCCAAAGCCATAGCCTCTAAAAAAGGTGTGCACATTTTTACTGTGGGCACAGCCTCTTGAGCGGACCTAGGCGGGAATGGGCTAAGCCACTTTGGGGTGTCCTTAAACCATTTTGAGATAGTAGCCTTAGCTGGTCTAACCATATTAGGATCTATATCGGAATGGGCTGACTCGTACTTTAATATTGGTAAAGGCTTTCTCATGGCACAACTCTACCATTCAAGTGACTTAGTCCTTCATTTTTAGAAGAACATACGTTCTCAAATGCTTTATACTGACAGCTATGCCTATCGACTTCCCAAACTCTCCTGCCCTGAACGAACTGTTCACAGTAGGTAACCAAACTTGGTATTGGGATGGTTCTGTTTGGCGCATCAATGAAGCCCAAGGTGAGACTGGTCCTACAGGACCGATCGGGCCAACTGGTCCAACTGGGCCGCAGGGTATCCAAGGATTTACTGGACCGACTGGATCTCAGGGACCTACAGGTCCTCTTGGTCCTACAGGATCTACAGGACCAACAGGTCCGACTGGAAGCACTGGCCCAACTGGTCCTATCTTTCAGAACATAGACGGCGGTGGAGCAACTACAATTTATGGTGGTGCACCAACAATTGACGCAGGGAATGTGAGCGGTTAATGGCTGTAAAGATTCAACACAGACGCGATACTGCGGCTAACTGGGCAAGCGCAAACCCGCTTCTTTCACAAGGTGAGGTTGGCTACGAGTACGATACTGGTCGTTTTAAAGTCGGTAACGGTACTCAAGTTTGGAACTCACTTGCTTATTCTTCTGGTGTAACAGGGCCTACTGGTCCAAGTTCAACATTAACTGTTGGAACAGTAACAACTGGTGCGCCAGGTTCTTCTGCTGCAATTTCTAACTCTGGAACTTCTTCTGCAGCTGTATTTAATTTTGCAATTCCTCAAGGACCTACTGGTCCTACAGGAGCTACTGGTCCAACCGGACCTACTGGCCCAACGGGCCCTACTGGTCCAGTTTCTACTGAACCATCAACAGTCACAGGTCCAACCGGACCTACTGGTCCAACCGGACCTACTGGTGCAGATTCAACAGTAACAGGACCTACAGGTCCTACGGGAGCAACAGGTCCGCAAGGTGTTCCAATTACTTTAATTGGTAGCGTTGCAGATGTTGCTTCACTCCCATCTACTGGCAATGATGTTAACGATGCTTACATTGTTGATGCAGATGGCGATGTGTATGTTTGGAACGGTACCTCTTGGTACAGCGCTGGACAAATTGTTGGAGCAACAGGTCCAACAGGACCTACAGGCGCAACAGGTCCAACAGGTGCGGACAGTATGGTTACAGGACCTACAGGACCTACAGGTCCTTCAGGCGTAATCTCTGTTACTGGTCCAGTTACTAATACTGGTACATCTACGGCTGCTGTACTGGGTATTGACCAAACTACTCTTTCTATTGCTAACACTCAGGTAACTGGTCTTGGAACATCTTCTGTTAAGGACATTCCAGCAACTGGAGATGCGTCTACATCACAAGTAGTTTACGGAACTGACACTCGCCTTTCTGATGTAAGAACTCCCGCCGATCTTTCTGTAACAACTGGGAAGATTGTTGACGCAAACGTTACTAATGCTAAGTTGGCTAACTCCTCGATTACTATCGGAACAGACGTTGTATCTCTAGGTGGAACATTATCTGCTCCAACATTTACTGGTCTAAACCTTGGCTCTAGTCTTGTATTTGAAGGCGCTACAGCAAATGCGTTTGAAACTACTTTGAGCGTAGACGATCCAACAGCCGATAGAACTGTAACCATTCAAGATGCTAGCGGAACTGTTGCTCTTGTAGAGCATGTCTCAGCAGCCTTTGAAGTATCAGATCAGGTTATCGATGTAGCACCACGCTATGACAACCGTTCTGCAACATTTACAAGCGGAACTGTCTACTGGACATTCTTCTCACCTATGCACACTCATACAGCAACCTCTGTTGCGGTTGCCTCTGCTGGTACAGCAACAACGGGTGCAACAACAATTATTATGGGCGTGTACAGTTTTGATGACACGACAGCAACACTGCTTTCATCAACAGCAAATGATGCAACAATCTTTGGAACACGTAACACTGTTTACTCTCGTAACCTAACCACTCCAGTAACCTTTGTTGCTGGTCAGCGCTATGGATTTGCAATCCTTGTTGTAGCAACAACACCCGGAACTGCTTACCTGGCATTCGGTTACCCACCAGCAGCGTTGAACGCGTTGAGCCCTGTTATGCGTGGCTATCTTGACTCGCAAACATCTCTGCCTTCATCTGCTGTACCTTTGGTTAATACATCTAACGGATATTGGGCGAGGTTCTCATAATGAACGTAGTTAAGACAAGTCTTGGAGTAGACGCTCGTGGCTTTGAAACTTTTGAGGTAAAGAACGCCGATACTGGCGAAGTTATTGGGCACGACATAGTCGCTCCCGACTCAATCGACGAATAGGCTAAACTGACGCTATGAAAATAGCCGTCTACACAATTGCCCTAAACGAAAAACAGTTCGTAGAAAAGTGGTACAACTCTGCTAAAGAAGCTGACTACCTACTTATTGCTGACACTGGTTCTACTGATGGCACTGTTGCCCTCGCTAAAAGTCTTGGGATTAATGTAGTAGATATCTCAATCAAACCGTGGCGGTTTGATGACGCACGTAACGCATCTCTTGCTTGTATCCCGAACGATATTGATTACTGTATTGCCCTTGATATGGACGAAGTTTTAATTGAGGGATGGCGTGAAGCCCTAGAAGCCGTACCAACACAAACAACCAGACCACGCTATAAGTACACGTGGAACTGGAACGAGGACGGAACTCCCGGTCTACAATATGGCGGAGACAAGATTCACTCTAGACATGGCTACCGATGGAAGCACCCTGTCCATGAGGTTATGGTTACTGACCGCATAGCCGAAATACAAAACTGGATTGAACTAGAGATTCATCATCACGCAGATCCTACAAAGCCTAGATCTCAGTACATGCCGTTGCTAGCGCAGTCTGTTAAAGAAGATCAGTCAGATGACAGAAACGCTTTTTACTACGCCCGTGAACTTTTCTTTTACGGCAAGGTGGAAGAATCTATTGAAGAGTTTAAGCGCCACTTAAGTTTGCCTAGAGCTGTGTGGAAGCCTGAGCGTGCTGCTTCTATGCGCTACATTGCCAAGATGTCTAGTGGGCAGGAACGTGAGGCGTGGCTTCTTAAAGCAGTAGATGAAGCTCCAGATCGTAGAGAGGCACAGGTTGACTTGGCCCAGTACTACTACGAGAACGCTAATTGGGAGCGCTGTTTTCACTACGCAACCTCAGCCTTAGAGATTAAGGAAAAGCCTTTGGAGTACCTATGTGAGGAGTTTGCATGGGGTTATGCTCCACACGACTACGCGGCTATATCGGCGTATAACTTGGGTGAAACATCTACTGCTCTTGAGCACGGGATGAAGGCAGTCGAGCTCAACCCGACAGATGAGCGATTGCAGCGTAACCTTATGTTCTATAAGAGTTAAGGGGGAGTCATGAGAGCCCACGCACCCGGTGGCCGTTTTACCACTGAATTTGAACTCAATGCTATTGGCGACGGTATTACTTGGGATGTAACAAACCCTGTAGGAACATTTGCTGACTGGTGGGAGTACGACAAGACCAGCATTAACTTAGACCCTGTATACGACGTAGAGTCTATTTCTGGCGGTCGTGTATGGAAAGGTCCAAAGAGCCTTCACGTTATTAGCGCTAACTGGAACCAAGGAGAAGTCAGGGCAAGCGAGCGCGGTTACTACGCAGCCGATACTTTGGACTTCACTCTTAACATTGATGACCTACAAGAAGTAAGCCCCGAGTTATTTGAAACGCGTGGTTCGTTCAAGGCTAAGATTTCTGAAGCAAATAGGTATCGTTGTGTTTGGAAAGAACAGGTCTACCGTCCATACGGCGTACAGCCAGACGGTTACTTGGACGATCGAGGTACCCTTATTAAGGTACGTATGATTCAGGTAATGCCAGATGAACTGGTCAATGATGAACAGTTCCAAGACTACGCGAATGAGATACATTAATGGCAACAACTAAAGGCCCTAAAAAGGTCGCAAAAGTTATGAAAGAGTACAAGGCTGGAACGCTTCATTCTGGAAAAGATCCAAAAGGTCCAAAGAAAGCCCCTGTGGTTAAGTCAAAGAAGCAAGCCGTAGCCATAGCAATGTCTGAGGCGGGTATGTCTAAAAAAGGTTTGATGAACAAAAAAAATGATGGACTAGTTAACAAGAAGGGCAAGTAATGAAGCGCATGCCGTATAACGAGAAGAACGACAAGAAGCAGGACGCTAAGACCACTAAAGGCTTAGACAAAGAAGAGAAAGCAAAGTTTGAAAAGATGGATAAGGCTCATGGCAAGCGAAACAAGCCAGAGACCCAGACTGCTGATCGTAAGATTGACGAGAAGATTGTAAAGAAGATTAAGTCAGCTGAAAAGCGCCATGAAGCCAAGGAAGGCAAGAAAGGCGAAAAGGCAGAGGACAAGCGAGAGAAAAAGAAGAAGTAATGACTTAGCCCCCACAAAGGGGGCTTTTTCATTTACCATTGGATCAACTCCCATGCGGGGAGTGGCTTTGCCCTTTTGCGTGATGTACCTGCGAATTCCGATTGGAGACTGCTATGTCTAATAGACCTGAATGGTTAGACGGCCCTACAGAGGTCGATTTCATTCGTGGCATAACAGATCAAGCTCCTGACGCAAAAGATTCAGCCTTAGCGTTAGCCGCTGTCGGACTTGGGTATATGTACGGCATCAAAAAGGCAGAGAAAAAGAAAAATAAGTGAGTGACTTTTTAAACAGAGCGCCTCGCCTTGCCGAAAGACTTTCTGATGAGTTGGACGGTGATCTTCAAGAACGCATGGCTAATGCAGACTGGAATCAAGTAGTCCGCATATCTGCTAAAGATGGCTTGATTAATCTTTCTTACGAATCTGTGCAAGAAGATAACATTTTTGAATCAGAGTATGGCTCTCCTCGACTAAGCCCAAATGCTGTAGTCCGTCCATTTCTAAATGAGTCTCAAAAGCAACTTGAGACTGCAATTGGGCAAGAGGCTATAGACTTCCTATTTTCGGAAGGAATCCTTCCATGACAATTTCAGATGACGCCTTTTTATTTGCAGAAGACAAGGCGCTAAAGTCTCACCTACAGGGAATCTCGGTATCGGATCTAAAGAATCCATCTCGACCTGTAAAGGTTTGGTTTGGATTTCCTGACGTTGAAATCCGTACACAGGACTACCCATATATGGTTATTGACCTTTACGACATTCAACCAGCAAACGATCGACAGAGTTCTGGCTTTTGGTTGGACAACACCAACCGTGGCACACAAGCCCCTAGTAATACTGATGCGTACTCCTACTACGCTCCAACAACTTACGATCTGTTCTATCAAGTAAGTTCTTACGCTCGTCATCCTCGACATGACCGAAGCATTATGTTTTCAATGTTAAACGAAAAAATACCAGGTAAGTATGGGCACCTTCTCATCCCACAAGACAATGGGGTTGGAACAGTTGCTCGACATATGTTTCTCGAAGGGTTCGTAAAACGCGACTCCATCGAGGATGGAAGACGTCTCTTCAGAAACGTCTTTAGTATCAGAGTGGTTAGCGAAATGACGCCTTATCAGGCAGCACAAGCGACACCTCTTGTGGAAACAGTAAACCTCGAAACAACACCTGCCACCATCCCATCGGGATTCGAATCGGTATAAAAAATGACAACCCTAGAAACTCTCAAAGGAGATATATAAATGGCTGGATACCTTCGTCCTGGTGTCTATGTTGCGGAATCCCTCAACCTAGTACCACCAGCTCAAAGCACAACCTCGCAGTCAGTCGCTGCATTTATTGGCTCTATGGATCGTGGCCCAGTTGATCCCACTCTGGTTACATCCTGGAGTCAATACGTAAACCTCTATGGAGGTTGGACTTCTAACAAGGCAGTGCACGTAGCTGCTCTTCTCTTCTTCTCAAACGGAGGAAGTCAAGCGTACTTTAAGCGCGTAGTTGACGTGGCTGCTGATACAGCAACACGTAGCTTTACAGATCGCGCTGTTTCACCTGATGGAACTCTAACTCTAAACGCTAAGAACGTTGGAGCATGGGGTAACAACATCAACGTAACAATTGCTAATGCTAATACAGCAGGAGCAGTTGACCTAACTGTCTACTACGGCGGAGATGCTTCAACTAACATTGTTGAGCGTTTTACAGACCTAACTATGACAGCCACAGATGACCGTTATTTAATTTCTGTCATCAACTCACAGTCTAAGTACCTATCAGCTGTTGATGAAGGGTCTAACGCTACTGGAGCAACACGTCTACCAGTAACAATCACTAACGCAGATTTAGCAGCAGGAACTGACGGCGCAGCCGTTGATGCTTCTGACATCTCTGCTGCTGTTGACGCTTTTGATGTAATCCCAAGCTCGCTTGTTCTAAACGCGCCTGGTGTTACAGATGCTACAGCGGTTAACCTAATCACTAGCTACGCTGAAAACCGTGGAGATGTATTTGTTGTTATTGACCCAATTTCTGGATCAGCAGCAAACCAGATCACAACAGCGGATTCATATACAGCAACTTCTTATGCTGCTGTATATTACCCACAGATCGTAATTAAGGACCCATCAGTAACCACACAGGGAATTACAACACTTGCAAACCCTGGCGGAGCGGTTGTTGGTCTTTACCTTGCTACAGACGCTTCTCGTGGAGTGTTCAAGGCACCTGCTGGTCTTTCAGCCCGTGTTGGAGGCGCTGTTTCAGTAGCGGCTCTAACTAACTCAGAACTTGACAGCCTAAACAGCAACTCTGCTGCAGTTAACGCAATCAAGTTTGTACCTGGTTCAGGAATTGTAGTTATGGGCTCTCGCACTCTAGATGGTTCATACATTTCTAAGTATGTTCCTGTACGTCGTACCCTCATCTACTTGCGTAAGGCGCTCTCAGAGCTAAGCCAGTTCGCTATCTTTGAGCCTAACGATGCAGTTTTGTGGCGTCGACTAACCGCAACTCTAGAAGGTCTTCTAACAGACTTCTGGCGTCAAGGTGGTCTACGTGGAGCAGTGCCAAGCCAAGCGTTCTACGTTAAGTGCGATACTGAGCTCAACCCACAATCATCTATCGACGCTGGTCAGGTAAACATCGAAGTTGGTGTTGCTCTACAACGTCCAGCAGAGTTCATAATCATCAAGATCGGCCAGTTTGACGGTGGCACCACCGTTACTGTGGCGTAAAGGAGACAAATAAAAAATGGCAACAGATAGCGTAATCAATCGCTTCTCAAGCGTGGCGACCGATCCACTTCGTTCGTTTCGGTTCTACGCAGAGTTCCTTGCTCCACAACAGGGCAGTAAGGTAAGCTCAAAGATCACTGGCTTCAGCGGTGGTTTTACTCAGATCTCTGGTCTTGGTATTAACACTCAGAGCATTGCGTACCGTGAAGGTGGATACAACACCACTATTCACCAAGTACCTGGAATGACAACATTCAACCCAATTTCATTTAACCGTGGAGTTATCTACAAGAACGATCAGGCAATCAACTGGATGAAGCACCTGTTCGCTGCAGCAGCAGGAGACGGAATCGCCCTAGGCGAGAACGACTTCCGTTGCGATATCAAGATTTACGTCTTGGATCACCCAGCAGCTAGCAACGCAACTGCTACAACCACTGGTGAGGGCGGTTCTAACGTTCCTAAGATGGGTTTCCATGTACACAACGCATGGATCTCAACTCTTAACTACTCTGACCTAGATGCAGGTGGAAACAACCTTATGGTTGAAACCATGGGCGTTGTACACGAAGGTCTGTCTGTGTTCTATACTGATAAAGACTTCAAGCCACTAGCAAGCGCATAATCTAACTTTATAAGGAGAATTAATCGTGACCGAGCCTATGCTCTCTGATCCATCATCCCTAGCACAAGCCGCAAAGCAGTTTACAGCGGAGCCTGTAGTAGCAATCACTACTCAGGCACCGTCTGATACTGAGGTCGCCCTTCCCGGAGGATTTATTAACCGGGAAGGCGCCTTAGTTAAGTACGCAGAAGTACGTGAACTAAACGGTGCAGACGAGGAAGCAATTGCTCGTTCTGGAAGTACTGGACGTGCCCTTAACACGATGCTACAACGAGGACTTGTAAGCCTTGGTATGGAGTCAACATCTAAAGAAGATTTAGATACGTTGCTTTCAGGAGACCGAGACGCGATCCTTATTGGAGTTCGTAAAGCAACGTTTGGTAAAAACATTGAGTTTTCTGGGTCATGCCCGACTTGCTCAGCAGAACAGTCCATTATTTTGGACTTAGATAACGATATTCCAGTTAAGACTTTGGAAGATCCTGTAGAAGATCGACTATGGGAGTACCAGTCAAAACTTGGAACTGTAATTGTTGGTCTACCAACTGGTCTTACACAACGAAGACTGCTTGAGAATTCCGACAAAACAGCAGCAGAATTGAATACAATTTTACTGTCTGGGTGCATAGCATCTATTGGTGGAAGCCCTTCTATGGGAGCAACATCAGTGCTAAAGCTCAGCTGGAAAGATCGTGAAATACTCGTGCAACAAATTCTAGAACGTAACCCAGGCCCACGCCTTGGGGAGGTGAAGAAGGCTTGCGAGGCATGCGGCGAGGATATTCCTATGCCGTTGACCTTAGCAGCGTTGTTTCGAGTATAAAGACGAGGACTACGTAAATCTTTTGGACCAATTTGAAGCACTAACTCGGCACTTTACTGGATGGACTTTGACGGATATCCGATCATTGTCATTTCGTGAACGCAAAAATTGGATCGAAAGATCTGGACGTAGGAGATAACTGTGGCTAAAGATACTGGATCAGCAATGGGTGTCGGTGGTGGCGGCGGAATTTTTAGCCGTAAGACCGAACTCGTTGCTGACCTGACGTCTGCATTTAAAACCCTCAATGCGGAACTAGAAAAAACTAAAAAGCTCTCAGAAGAAATCTCTAAGAATTTAAAGGGAGCATTTCCCGGTGGTGGCTCTGGAAATCTTTTAGGTTCAAGTTTTGGACAATCTACTGGAACCAACACAGCTGAAGAAAACGACGGAAGTAAGAGCGGTGGAGGCGGTCCAAGCCTAGGATTAAAGATCCTTCAAGGCGCTCTAAAAGTCGGCGGCATGGCTATGCAAGCGATGCCAACTGTTCAGCAATCTTTTGAACAAGACTTACTGCGCTCGCGTTTTGGTTTCTATGGTGGAGCAAACGCCAATGCTACACAGTTACAGATGGCACGTCAGGGAACAACTACTGACCCTCTAGACGCTGCTCGCGCCTCTATGATTGGCGCTACCCAAGGCTTAATGCCGGGACTTAAAAACTTTAGCTCTATTGCACAAAGTGCTGCAACCATTTCTAACCTTATGCCAGGAGTCGGTGTATCTGGCGGTATGCAAGCGATGGCCGCACTTAACCAAGGTCGAAACGTAAACATGCTCCGCATGATTGGCGTTAACGTTCGAGGATCTGACGGACTACAACGTAGTTTTGAAGACATCGCTAACGACCTTTGGAAAAATATTAATAGCCAAAAGAGTGGCTCAAGCAAGATTACTAAGCAAGACTTGTCTCTTTCTTTACAACCAGGTAATGCTCTTGCTTCTATGATGGATCAGTACTTTGGTAATGACCCCGTTCTTCGCCAAGGTGTTATTTCTGCTCTTTACCAGAAGGCTGGTGGAGGGTCATTTACAAAAGAATCGTTAGACAAATCTGGGGCAACTACTAGCGCTGTTACCTCTATGAGCGACAGAAATGCCGCATCTCTTAACGCAATTCAAGCAGTTGCTCCAGCAACCCTTAAAGGTTTTGAAAAAGCCAACGAACTATTGGCTACTGCAAGTAATAAAGTTGCTGATCTTGCTAGAGATGCTGGAATTATGGGAGACGCTTTCCGTAAAGTTCTTGAATCAAAAGGCTTCTTAGACACCATTGCAACTTCTGGAAATGGAGCAGGAGCAACTGGTCTTGGTATGGCTGGAGGATTGCTTGGAAGTTTTGCTGGAAGTTTATTTGGTGGAAAAGCTTTTGGAAAACTAGGTACTGGCGTTAAGTCTGTTGGAAAATCCGTATGGGGTGGGCTTAAGAAATTTGGCGGAAGATTTCTTAGCGGCGCTGCTGTGTACGGCGGAATGGAAGTTTTACAAAACTATTTAAATAAAGCGGATGTACCAGACTGGTTGCGTACTGGCGGTAACGTTGCTTTTGACACTTTACAAGGCGGGTTAACGACACTTGCTGCGACTAAAAACCCATACGCTGCAATTGCTGGATCGGTAGCTGGCGGAGCGGCATCTATCATGAATCCTTATGGCGAGGGCGGAGGAAGCGATGATGTTGCGGAGGCCTCTCTTGGAATGGTTTACCCTCTTTCTGGAAAGCCTCCAATTACAAGTGAGTTTGGAAAGATCCGTCACCTTACATTTAACAACGGTCAGAAGAGCCCTTCTTACGGAAAACCTCACGGAGGTGTTGACTACGGTGTTCCAGAAGGAACTCCTGTATACGCGGTTACTGACGGAGTAGTAGAGCCTACTGGGTATGACGCACCTGGTTTTGGAAATTACATTAAAACATCAAACTCAGATGGCGCTGAAAACTTCTTTGGTCACCTAAGCCGTAAATTAGTTGAAGGTGGCACTAGGGTTAAGGCTGGAGATCTTGTTGGTTACAGCGGTAACTCTGGCTCATCTACTGGTCCACACCTGCACTTTGAAGTTCGCAAGGGTGGAAACAAGTTAGATCCTATGTCGTATCTATCTGGAGCAAACGCCAATACTTTAACTGGAGGCGCGGTTCCTTCTAGCGGTGACAGTTTGACTTTAAAAAAAGGCGCTGGAAATTTAATTTTGCAACCTATGGGCGGAGAAGGTCCTACATCTGCTACTTCGTATGGAATGTTTAACAAAAGCCACAGCGAAGCTCAGACTATTAACTACGGTGGAGTTACAATTACATTTAATATGCCAGAGAACTCTGCATCTGATGTAAAAGCAATTGCTAACGAAGTTCGTCGTGTTTTGTCAGATGATAATATTCGTGAAAAGGCGGTAAACCGATAATGTCTCAGAACATCGTAACCAGTAGCCCGGACTCTGCTCGCGCAGCAGCAGCGGCCTCTGAAAGAGAACGAGCACGAATTGCTAGAATTCCGGGAGAGACCGAACGCTTAAAGCGCGGAGCGGCTGCTAGAGCTAAAAAAGAAGCAGAAGCACAAAAGGCTGCTGCTAAAGCGGCGGCGGCTCTTAAGAAGAAGCCTAAGGTAGATGCTGATAAGCAACCTCCTACAGAACCTTTAAACTACCGCTGGAACCTTCCACCACACAAGTGGAGTTTGCCAGTTCGTGCGATAGATATGCACCCAGATGTGTATGTCGATCCGTTGAACCCTAAGTTGGGTACGGTAGATGAAAGATACCGACGCGGTCGTCTATGGTGGTATGCAAACACCAAAAACAGTTACGCAAGTAACGTTAAGGGTAATCCAAAAAATCAGATCGATGGAGATGACCGAAAGTACGGATTCCAGTTCTTATGGAACCCAGAAACGTTTTCTACATCTGTTTCTTTAAACACAGAAGTTACTCCTACACCAGCGGATCGTTTCGTAGGTGTAGCTGGAGCCTTCCCTAGCGGAGAAACCATCAGTTTTACAATCAGAGTTGATAGAACAAACGACTTTACTTGTTTACGAAACTTGCTTAAAAAAGACTACGCGTCTTCTTTGAACCTTATTTCTCCAGCATCTTTAGCGGTTGCTGGAAGTTCAGGTTCAGTAAACACAACTACTCTTGCAGGTATCTTGGCTGCTTCAACAGAGGGTCCAGCAATCGATCAAATGGCGCAGTATTACTCTACTGGGTTCTCTTTAGTTCCCGGTGAAAGTATGCGAGATAAGATCAGAGAACTTTTAGAACTAGGCACTCTGGCTGATATTGAATACATCTACAAAGCGGTAAACGGACCTAACTGGAAGAGCATCAGTGGAAGAAACACTTCTGATATTGGTTATTTGTCTGCAACGCTTCTTCGAGTAGACATTGGTCCATCTTCATACATTGGGTACATTAACGGATTGACTGTTAATCACTTAGCTTTTAGCCAAGATATGACCCCATTCCGCACAGACGTTCAGATCTCAATGAACTTGATGGCATCTGCGGGTATTGCAAGCGACGGTACAGCGGCTCCAGTAGCCCCAACTAAGTAGGAGAACCATGGGAATCTTTCAAGGATCTAGATACGAATACTCTGTTGTTGACTTCGTTTCTACCTCACAGGATGCTGATGCAAACGCTGTTGTGTTTTACAGTTTTGACGAATTAGGAACTTTTTCTTACCTAGAGCACACCTACATCGAGGGAGAAAGACTAGATAGCATCGCTCAGCGATACTACGACCGCCCTGACATGTGGTGGACAATTCTTGACCACAATCCTGATATCTCTGACCCAGACAATATACGGCCAGGACAGGTGTTGAGGATACCAAATGTATAACTTTGTAAGTGTTGAGTTTCCAAACGCAGACGAAGAACTTGTGCAAGTTCTAGAGATGAACTTTTGGCAGTCTAGATACAAGCACGATTTTGCAACATTCAAGTTTCGTGACTGGAACCCTGCCTACAACAACGTTCGTCCGGGAACTCCTATGCGGTTCACCCTTCAGGGCGATAACAATGTAGAGACTTTTAGTGGGTACGTGCACCACATTAAGCCTAACCTCACTCCTGGAAAAAACTATGTAGAAGTTCACTTTATTGGAGCATCGTACTACTTAAAGCAGACTTCTCAAACAACCTATAAAAATCGAACTGCTTCTGAAATTGTTATTGAAATTGCAAAACGCAACAACTTTGCATACCGAGTAGCCCCGCACCCACGCGTATATCCTCAAATATCTCAAGCTGGGCTTACCGACATGGAAATGATTAACAAGTTGGCTAAGCAGTGCGGGTACTCTGCTAGATTTAAAAACGCTGAGATTCACTTTCAGCCAATGCTTAAAGTGTACGAAGAAGGAAGAGAAAACGCTCAAATCTTGACCCTTAGAGACGCAGACGACCCAGCGGGAAGCACCCTGTACTCGTTCAACCCTTTAATTGGTGAAAGCTTGGAGCACGATGGGGAATACAAGTCTGCAACTGCTGTATCTGGCGTGGACGCTTACACAGGTAAAGTTATTCAAGTGACTAACCAATTGCGCCCAAAAACAACAAAGACACGATCTGAACCAGAATTTTTTGATAGATTTTCTAGCGCAACTGTCGCAAACGATTACAGTGTTGCTAAAAGTGAATCTGAGTCGTCTGATCAACGTAATAGATTTCCTTACCGTGCTAAGGCAGAGGCGTTAGGCGACCCAGGGCTTCATCCCGATGTTCCTGTTTTTATCGACGGAGTGAACGAGGACTACTCAGGTTTTTGGGTCATCTTAGAAGCCGAACACAAACTAACATCAACTGGCTACACACAGTTCATGTACACAACAGAGTTAACTCTAGGAACAGACTCATTGGGCAGTGCAGTTGCTGGTGCCGATAATAAAGTGGTTAGAGTGCCAAACTCTCGCGCTAAACGAAAGATTATTCCTAACGTACGACAGACCAACAAAAAGCCAAAGACCACTTTAAAAACTGGCTCACTTTCTCCAACTAAAAACGCTCAAGTAGGTTTTGGAAACATTAAGAACAGAACAAAACCAAAAACAGCAAACCAAGTCATTATTGCTAAGAAGTGGGTTAGCCCTTCGGGTAACTTGACCAACATCACCAAAACTAAAACAAGGCCTCAAACTGTCGTTAAAAAGTTAAGGAGTAAAGGTGTACTCTGAAAACAAATTTTATGGCATGTACCGAGCAGTTGTAGCGGATGCAAACGATCCTGAGAACTTGGGTCGCGTTACCCTGATTGTTCCTCAGGTTCTTGGTCAATCTGTGACTAACTGGGCATGGCCAGTAGGCGGAGCTATTAGCCAGACGAAATACCCTTACGGGTCTTTCTCCACATCTGGTACTCAAGCGCTTGGCGTAAATACGGCAACTAAAATAACTGGGTTTGCTGAAGATGACACTAACAGAATGTACTTATCTAATAACAGAATCTACGTTCAAGAAACGGGCGACTATTTTCTACAGTTCTCGGCTGTAATTGTAAAAAGCAACTCAAGTGCTGGTACAGCGGACATATGGATTAGAAAAAATGGTGTCAATATTCCAAAGACTGGTACAAGAATAACCGTTTCTGGTCAAGGCGCTGAAGTAGTTATGACTGCTGGTTTGATCTTGGATTTAAAAGTAGGAGAGTACATAGAGTTCTACGGCTCTGCTAGTGCTACTAACATCTCTGTGACTTCTTACGCCGCCAATACTGGGCCTGCTATTCCGGGAGTGATTGCATCTATAAACCTAGTTGGAAAATGGAAACCCCAGCCGAATACTCCGGTATGGGCAATGTTTGAGGGCGGGGATCCAAACTTCCCGCTTTGGATTGGAGCGTCATAATGGGTTCAGTAATTTCCTTGCCGTTTTCTTTCACCGTCTCTGGTGGGGTAAACACAACTAACTTGGTCTCTAAGACATGGTCAGATCGTGTCCTTGGAGTCATCTTCACACTACCTAGTGAACGCGTGATGCGCCCTAACTTTGGAAGCCTTGCAAAGTCTTCCGTGTTCGAGCCAGAGGGCGCTGTAGGTGAGTACGTACGTCGAGCTGTAACTTCGGCTTTTAACCAGTACTTGCCAGAACTATCCCTACTATCTGTAAAAGTAGTCAAGGAGTATGGGGAGTTAGGTGACGAAGGTTTCGTTATTTATGTAGACTATCTATTACCTAATAAACAAAAAGACAGCGTAACCGCAAAAATTGGCTCGTTTACTCGAGCTGGTGAACTCATTCAGGAGATCCAGTAATGGCTAACTTTATTCCGCAAGTTGACTACACATCTCGTGATTACGCGTCTATCAGAGAAGACCTACTCAACCTTATTCCGCTGTATGCTCCTGAGTGGACTAGCCGTGACTCGGCTGACTTTGGCATTATCTTGCTTGAGATGTTTTCCTATATGGGAGACCTCCTCAACTACTACATCGACCGAGCAGCAAACGAGTCGTTTCTTACTACCGCAAGCCAGCGTGAAAGCGTATTGCGAATCGCTAACATTTTGGGCTACACCCCAACAGATAGCGTTCCAGCCACAGCTACTTTAACCTTCTCAAACTCTACTGGCTCGGCAATTATTGTCCCAGCCCTTACTCAGGTTGCAAGCACCACTGTTGTAAACGGCGCTAATACCCAGATCATTTTTGAAACAGACGCCGTCCTATCTGTGCCTGCGGCTGTCGGAGCAACACCTGGCCAAGCAGACGTGTTGGCTACTGAAGGCGTTACGATTATTGAAGAAGTAGTTGGCAACTCAGATGGAACTTCAGATCAAGAGTTTGTACTCCTAAACGGTCCAGTTATTAGCAACAGCATCAGCGTTACAGTAAATGACACTGTGTACAACGCAGTCCCTTACATTATCGACGCTGCGGGAACTGACCCAGTTTTCTATAGTAAAACTGACGCAGATGAAGTTACATCTATTGTGTTTGGTGACGCGGTAAGTGGTCGCATTCCGCCTGCAAACTCGCAGATCCTTGTTACATACCGAATTGGTGGAGGAACTCAGGGTAACGTAAACGCCAACACCATCACTAATATTCTTACAAACTACTCGGCTGGTCTAAGTGTAAACAACACAGAAGCAGCAAGTGGTGGAGCCGATCTAGAGTCAACAGATTCAATCCGTATCAACGCTCCTTCAAGTATTCGCGCTGTAAACCGTGCTGTATCACTACGTGACTACGGTGATTTAGCTGTTCAAGTAACTGGAGTAGCAAAAGCAATTGCTACCTCTGAAGTTTACACAAGCGTAAACCTTTACATCGCTCCTTACGGAGACCCTGGTGCGGACGGTAGCGGAACTCTTACTCCTGTGTTTAACCAGTTATCAAACAGACTTGGTCAGTTTTTTATTGATAAAACACCTCCTAACGTAACCTTAACTTTGTTCCCCCCAACTTTTGTTGGTGTCAATATCACTGCAACTATTCAAGCGCTACCTCAATACAAGCAAAGTGTTGTAAAGAGAAACGCTGAAACAGCGCTCGCAGAGATTTTAGCGTTTGACAACGTGAACTTTGCTGATCGTATTTCTCTTCACTACGTTATCGAAGCGTTAGCTGGAGCCTCTGGTGTCTCATACTCAAATGTGACTCTACTGGCTAGAGAAGATGAATCTCAAACTGGCACAGATGACGCTGTGTTTTTAGTAAATGAAATTCCATCGGCAGGAACTATAACAATCACTGTCAATGGCGGAATTGCGGACTAGGAGAAGAAAATGCCAGCAAGTTATCCATTAAGCATCAGACCTTTTACAACAAAGGTAAACGTACTAGACATTGTAGATGCGGCTGACCCTAACTCCTTACAGGAAGAAGTAGTCGCGCTAGAGACAACCATTGGCTTAAACCCAGCGTTGTCTACAACACCGTCTTCTTCTAATACGTTTGCTAACTCAACACAGTTCTCAACAATTGTTCAGCGTCTAGCTAATATTGAAACAGGTATCGTTGCAGATACTCACACCCAGTACATTAAGAGAACTGGTAATGAGATCCTTACTAACGCCACAGCCTCTAACGTTGCGTTTACCGTAAAGGGCGCTTCGTCGCAGTCTGCAAACTTGCAAAACTGGACAAACAGTAGCAACACAGTTTTAGCAAGCGTTTCTTCTGCTGGAGTTATTTCTGCTCCAAACGGACTATCTGCACCGCAATTAGATCAGTTAGCCATCCTTTCTATCTTTGGTTCATAATCTATGTCACGTTACGGTATTGATTACTACGGCGTAGGTTCGTACGGCGCTGGGTCTGTTGCGTTTGTTGAGTTTGACGCATCTCCCTTTGAAGCGCGGTCCGTTGGTTACCAAAGAATCGAGTTGACTTGGACACCTCCAACTGGTGACTGGTCTCGTATTCGTTTGGTTCGCAATACGTACGGGTTCCCACTTTCCGTAGATGATGGAACTATCATTTCAGATGAACCAAAGAACTTTTCTACTGGCTACTACATCGACGAGGGAACTGTTCCAGCAGGAATTGGTCTTAAGCCAGCCTCTGGATACCACTACAGCCTTTTTGTTCTCAGTACACAGACTGGAACGTGGATCAAAGCTGGAGATGCTGTTGGAATCTCGTCTAAGGACTTCAACTCATTGGCTCGTATGTCTGATGCACTACCTACTGTCTATAAGACAAGCAACCTGTCTGCTGTAACTGACAACTCTGAAAACCCTGCCCTACAAAAGTTTTTACAAATATTTGCAGTTGAGTACGACCAGTACAAGACGAGTGCAAATTTGCTTTTAAACACATATGACACATCTGTGTCGTACGCTCCAATTATTCCAGTAATGATGCAGCAGTTTGGTATTGCTTACGAACCAGAACTTGGTCTACAGCAATCTAGAATTCTGCTCCGTAATGCGGTGTATATAAATAAGTCAAAGGGAAGTCTTGAAGGACTGAAGAACTTTATTAAAGCCTTTACTGGTTACGATGAATCAACTGCAATGGGTAAGAACCTAATGCTTGACTACAACGACTCATCTTTTGAGCAATCTGTTGGTCGATGGGCAGTTGTGGCTGGAACTGGAACGCTAGCGGTTGCGCCAGCATCTGAAGTGCTAGCCTACTCAGAACCTACACTGACCGACTTTCCAAATAAAATTTCGGGCTCACTTAAGATTACAAAAACAACAACTACTGGCGCTATAGAAATTGCTTGTGGAGAGTCTGCCCCTAAAACCAGAGGTATCCCTGTAAAAGAAGGTTTCTCTTACACGTTCTCAGTACGATCACGTGCAAAAACAAATGCTCGCGTAGTAACAGTAGACATTATTTGGTACGACCGAAACGGTGAAGAGCTGTCACGTGCTGGTGAAGGTTTTGCTACTAACAACGCAACTAACTGGAACACGCGAGTATCTTCAACAAGCGTTGCCCCTGTTAATGCGTACTTTGCTGTTCCGTACATTCGAGTAGACGCTGTTCCAGCGAATGAGATTCATTACATGGATGCAGCGCAACTTGAGCAAAGTTCAGAAGGTCCGACTTCTTTTGAAGAAGCCCGCGATGTGAAGATTACATTGAAGGCAAGCCGTGTTAACGAGTTTAAAAACCCTAGCTTTGAAGTGAACACAACTTACTGGTCTATTGATAACGCAACAATGACCCGTGACCTTCTTATCAAAGACGAGGCTAACAACAGTGATGTGTCTCTAAAGATTGAAGCCGACTCTACTGACGAAGTTGTTCTTTCATACACAGATCTTGCGCCAGTGCTTCCCGGTTTTTGGTACAGCGCTAGCGGATATGTAAGAACAGCATTTACTGGAGATCGATCTGAAGACTTGTTGGGTGGCTGGGGTATAGACTGGTATGACGCTAACGAGTCTTTTATTAGTAACACAGAATCTGCTGCTAAAAACTTAACTGAGTTCTACTCGGTAACAGATTACTACCGCACTGACGGAGTTTTAACGGTATCAACAACTGAAACAACAAGCCTTGTTGTAGGTCAACAGGTTCGTCTTCTTGGTTTTACTGATGTAACTCTAGATGGAGATTACGAAGTAGTTGTTGTTTCTGGAAGATACTTTCAAGTTTCATCTCCGGGAGCAAACATAAATTTAACTCCGGGAACTATTAATACTTTTGTACAGGACTTAAAGTTAGACTTCACTCGAATCTCTTACTCTGTCTTGTCACCAGCAACCGCTGCGTACGGTAAGCCTTATTTCTTTTGGAATAACCCAGCCGTAGGTCAGACAATGCACATAGACTCAACTATGTTTGAGCGAGCGACTATCGCTAAACCATACTTTGATGGAAGCACTGGGTTCTCGTCAGCAAACGACTTGATTTGGGAAGGCGCTGTACACGACAGCCGATCCCACTACTACAAGAACCGTGTTGCCACTCAGTTACGCTTAATTGACCAACTTCCTAACTTTTTAACGGTAGGCACGACCTTCTCGGTGTTCTTGGCTCAACCCGGTTTGTAGCCCATCTAGAAACCTGTGTAGTATCCCCCGCCTAGGAGGATTCACATGGGATCAAGATTTGTAGTTGTAGCAGGTAACGGGGAAACAACCCGAGTCAACGTAGAAGCTTTGCTTGAAGATTATTATCGTGGCAAAGGTAAAGACGTTGTTTTAGTTTTACCTTTCAACGATAGACCAAGCCAAGGTCAGATATGGGCACATCAGGTATCTAGCGAGTTAGAGATACCGACCACGGTTATATGCCCTGCCAACTCTGTTGTTATGAGCCTTGGTAGTTCAAGTGTCCATAATGCGGAAGACCCTGTCCAAGCAACGGTTGAAATGATCAAGGGCGAGGACGCGGTAGGGCTTTTGCTATGGAATCCTTCTGACCCAGCATCGATGGTGGTTCAAGCAGCCTTTAAAGAGGCTGGCGTGCCCTGCTACGACCTTTGCATAGGTCTGTTCGAGGTATCAGCTGGAAATCCAGTCAGCGAGTCCCAGGAGGTCGTTACAGCCGAAATCTCAGAATCTGAGACTAAGGTAAAGGCTAAGGAACCTGAGGTAAAGGCTAACGTTAACGACCTTACGGAGTTAATCACTAAGAAAGTCCTTGAAGCCCTTAAAGAGGCAGGGCTTGCGTGATTGACCTGTCCCCAAAAGCGTATGGGTTCTTACTAGCGATCCATCAACACAACTTGAACATATCGGCTGAGTCCATGATGTTTAGGTTTAATGTGGGTAGGCGCTCAGCGCTGAGTGGGCTAAAAGAGTTACGAGACAAGGGCTATATTAGAACTGGACCGCAGCGTATCGGCAATAAAATTATGACCGTTTCTGTCCTCACTGAAAAAGCGAATCGGGCGTTTTTTGGAAGTGTGGGCGCACAAGTTGTGGAGTCACATAACGTGACCCCTGTTACCAGTAATGAGCATATAAGCAGAATTACTAATTCTACTGTTATAAGTAAAAATCCTTCCTTGACGAAGTCAAGGGATGAATACGAAGTTATGAATATCGAGGTGAGTGAAATGTCATGGGGCGGAATCTTCGAATCTGTATCAGGACCTGATGATGAGATAGCGGCAGAGATCCAGAAGGCTAGGGATAAGCGCAAGGCTGACAACAAGGCTGCTGCCGATGATCGGAAGAAAAAGTACAAAGAGGCTAAGACGGTTCTAGACTACGGTCGCAAGCAGGGTCGAGCTGGAACTCCGCGTAACGAGTGGAGCGTACGTGACGTTTGCTACGAGTTTGCTAGTCGACTTCTTGAGCATTTTCACATTGCTCCGTGGGAAGTTACCCAGAGCCAGTTCTCTGGCGCTCTAGCAGGGGCTAGAACTAGGCTGGATACCGATGGCGAGATTGAAGTTAGAGCCATGGAGATTTTCTTTTCTCAAATAAATATTAAAGAGTACAAAGACGCTGAAATTCTTTGGAGGTTGTATGTTAGTCGCTTACCTGGTTTAGTTGGTCAGGCAAAGATGACTATGCCTACAGAAAAAGCAAAGGAAACAGCAAAGAAGGCAAGAGACAAAGCACGTCGTGAATTAAGGGGAGAATAATGTTTAAGCCAGATGATTTAAAGTTACGTCGCAAGACTTGGATTAAGGCTGCTGGTTTGCCTAAACATCTTCAAGGTTGGGAGTTTAACGACTGCACCGCCGTACCTTCTGATGTTATTGAGGACATACAAGGTTGGCTTACAAAGGTCAAAGACAACAAGATCATTAACGCTATCGGCGAGCGCTCTTGCGGAAAAGGTATGGCGTTCTATGGGTCACCGGGACACGGAAAGACGACTCTTGCCTCAGCCATAATTCAAGAGGCTATTAGAACTTTCTCACTAGATGTTTTTCCTTTGAACGATGTTCGCCCTTGTTATTTCATCACCTATGCAGGTCTTTTAGATCTTAAGGGAGAGATGATGGACGACTCTGTGGAAGAGTCCCGCGAAACTTTGTACGATGGAATTATGGGCGCTTGTTCTGACGAGCATCGAAATGTAAAGATTCTTGTTATCGATGATGTTGGACGAGAGCATAACAACGCCTCTGCTTGGAACAAAAGCATGCTTCACCATGTTTTGAGGACTAGGTTTAACAACGGTCTTCCAACCATCGTTACTTCCAATATTTTGCTAGATAACTGGCCTGACTGGTACGGTGAGGCAACTGGAAGTTTTGCACACGAAGCTTTTTACAATATTGACCTAGAATCTACGGAAGGGGACTTACGACAATGATGGAGTCATCAGTGGAGCACAAGAGATTGATACAGGTTTTTCTAAGCCCAACAGCTACACCTGGTCCAAATATCTTTGAAGTTAGTTCAAGCGCGGACGGTGATTTGTATTGCACTTGTTCTGGGTACAAAGGACGAACTACTTGCAAGCACACTCGTTTTGTAAAAGCACGTATTGACTCTAATAACGGTAACTACCCTCTAGAGGTTTCTAAGGCTGCTACGGAAGAAGACACCGAAAAAGCAAAAGAGTCTCCAGAAGCCTTTAGACAATTTGTAATTAGATTTGCAAAGATCGAAGTATTTTAAAATGCGAAACGGGGATATCAGCAACGACATACCGCAACGAATAATTGTTACGGATGATGTCTTTATTCTTTTAGAGACCGAGGAGCTTCCTAAGAAGTACAAGGTAATTAAAAGAACTAGAAAAAAAGTATCTTTTAAAAAAGAAGTTCTTAGCCAACTTTACTTGTGGGCTATGAGAACTCCTTACACAATTGAACTTGCGTCTTTTAACTTGAACCAAGAAGAATTGCAAAAAGTTATGGACACGCTAGACGAGTACGGAACCAATCCGTTTAGGTATTGCGTTTCTTACACGACTATCGAAGACTTAATTAATCAGCTACCATATCGCCCTGAATTAATTGGGGTTATTGATAGACCTGATCGAATGTTACGTTACGGGCACTGGGGAATGGATATGACACGACTATGAACAACGAGAAGAGATTACTAAGCAAGGCTCTTTTAGAAAGAGACCTAACCCCTTTATTTGACCGTAACGTAAATCAGTCTTGGTTCTCAGATGAGAACGACAAGAAGATTTGGGTTTACATCAGAGAGCACTACGCACGCTACGGCGAGTGTCCAAGCCTTGACGTTGTAAAAGACAACTATCCTTCGTATGAGGTTGTGCCAGTAAATGACTCGATTGATTATCTACTGGATTCTTTGTCAGCTGCTCGTCGTAAGATTTACACAGCCAACATTCTTAGAGATGCAATTGAGAAGATTGATCGTGAGCAAGACCACGAAGGTGCACTACAGGTTCTTCAAGCGGGTGTCCTTAAGATGGACGAGGCTGGCTTCAGCGAAACCAACGACATCGATATTACAGAAGACAAAGAACTTGACCGCCGTTGGGATAGGTATCAACAGCGCAAGTTAATCCCAGACGGATTGCTTGGTTACCCAACAGGTTTTCCAACTATTGATAAAGTCACTAACGGACTTCAAGATGAGCAGTTGATTGTTATTACCGCTACACCTAAGACAGGTAAATCAACCGTTGCCATGCAGGTTGCGATTAACATCCATACTCATTCTGAGGTTATGCCGATGTTCTATTCATTTGAGATGAGTAATCGTGAGCAAGAAGATCGTTATGACTCTATGCGTGCCCGCATCTCTCATCAGCGTTTGATTACAGGAACCTTGAGACCTGATGAAGAAGGTCGCTACAAGACACTTGTTACTGACAAGATGCGAGAGGACGCGGAAAAGTTTTGGCTTGTTGACTCTTCTTCTGGATCAACACTAAGCGGAGTAACTGCTAAGTTGCAGTTGCACCGCCCAAGTATTTTGTTTATCGATGGTATGTACCTTATGACAGATGAGCAGACTGGTGAGCAGAACACTCCTCAGGCTCTTACTAACTTAACTCGTGGTTTCAAGCGATTGGCTCAGACCTTTAAGATTCCTATTGTTATTACAACTCAGTCTTTAGATTGGAAGAAGGGTAAGGGCGGTCGACTTACAGCAAACTCTATTGGTTACTCATCATCATTCTTTCAGGATGCTGACGTTTTGTTTGGTCTTGAAAAGCCAGAAGAAAGTGATGACCAAACTCGTATTCTTAGCGTTCTTGCTAGCCGTAACTCAGGACCTGGTTCTACATTCCTTACATGGGCATGGGATGAAGGAACGTTCCGCGAAATGACAGGTGAGCTTGACGCATGACCGTAGAAGAGATGGAAGACTTTCTTAAAGGTCTTGGTGTTGAAACCTACGGAGCACGTGGGTCAGAGGTAAAGGGATTATGCCCCGGTCACTTTGATAGAACTGGAAAAGAAGACCACAATCCGTCTTGGTCAATTAATGCTGACACAGGGGCGCATAACTGTTTCTCTTGCGGGTTTCGTGGAGGATTGCAGTACCTTGTTTCATACGTCAATGGTATTCCTATGGAAGAAGCTGACGAGTGGGTCAAGACAACTACTAGCGATCTATCAATGCGTTTAGAGCGAGCACTAAATCCGAAGCCAAAGACTGAAGCGATATCAGTTGACATCACCGAGGCTAACTTGGCGGCTTATGTCGCACCGCCAGTAGAACTATTACGTAGTCGTGGAATAACACCAGCCGCCGCAGAACTGTACGGAATTTTGTACGATGCTCGTAAGGAGTGTTGGATCCTTCCAATCCGCGACCTATCTGGAAAGTTACTGGGTTGGCAGGAGAAGGGCGCTAAGGGCAGATACTTTAGAAACTACCCCGCTGGGATTCAAAAGAGCCACTCTTTGTTTGGGTACCAGCAGTACACGGGCGGGCCAATGGTAGTAGTCGAATCCCCGCTAGACGTGGCTCGTATGGCTTCTGTAGGGCTTCTAGGTGGCGTTTCTACTTACGGCACAGCAGTGTCTAAAGACCAGATGAGCGCAATTAAAGGCGCTGAGCGGGTTATCGTGGCGATGGACAACGATGAGGCTGGGCGCCAAGCCGCTCAAGACTTTCTTAAGAAGTCCGTAGATATGTGGTTTGAGTGCTGGTTCTTCGACTATGCCTCTAGCGGTATCAAGGATATTGGCGGAATGAGTAAGGCTGAGATAGTCTACGGAATTGAAAACGCTAAGCACGCACTACATGGGGAGAAGGCACTGTCATGATCATTGGTCTTTCAGGTTACGCACAGTCTGGAAAAGACACTGTAGCTAACATTCTTGTTGAGAAGCACGGGTACAGAAGAATTGCATTTGCTGACCCAATTCGTAAGTTACTTTACGAGATGGACCCACTAATCCCTAAGGGTTACGGCGATAGCATTATTAATTACCGACTTCAAGATTTAGTAGACTCCTACGGCTGGGACAAAGTAAAAGTAGATTTTCCAGAAGTTAGACGCCTTCTTCAAGAACTAGGAGTTGGCGCTAGAAAATTATTTGGAGACACCTTTTGGATTAACGAAGCCTTATCTGATGTAGCACCGCAAGATAAAGTAGTTGTCTCTGATGTTCGTTTTGAGAACGAGGCTATTTGGATTCAAGAGTTCAAGGGTAAGATTTGGCGCATTAAACGAATTGGAACGGATGCCGTTAACGATCACGTTTCTGAATCTGAAATGGACGGGTACCCAGTAGATCAGATCTTTGTTAACAATGGAACTTTAGAAGACCTAGAGGTTTTGGTCTCAACAAGAATGATGTCATACGCATGATGTGGTCTTGGGTACTAGCGACAATAGGCGTACTAGGCATTTACTTTGTCGGTAGAAAAACAATATGGGGCTGGCTAGTTCTTTTGGCTAACGAGGTCATTTGGATTGCCTACGCTCTAACCACTAAACAATACGGGTTTATAGTTTCTGCCGTTGCTTACGCTATCGTCTACATTCGGTCGTTCGTACACTGGAGGAGAGACGCTTGACTTTCAAAGGGACGCTACTACCCTACCAACCTGAGGCGGTTGAAAAAATGATTGATCGCCACAAGGTTTTAGTGGCATACGATTTAGGGCTCGGGAAGACAGTACTAACGATTGCAGCGCTCGAACAGCTGATGGACAGCGGTTCAATCCGGGAGCCCGGAATGGTTATCTGTCTTTCCAGCCTTAAGTACCAGTGGGCTAATCAAATTGAAAAGTTTACAGAAGGTACTTCTAAAGCATTAGTTATTGATGGAACACCTAAGCAAAGACTTAAGCAATATGAAGACGCGTACAACTGGCGAGAGACAGGTGTTGATTACGTAGTGATGAACTACGAACAGATTGTCAACGATTGGGATTTAGTAAAGAAACTACCTAGAGGTTTTATAGTTTGCGACGAAGCCACAGCAATTAAATCTTTTAAGTCTAAAAGATCTAAGGCAGTTAAGAAGATGGCAAACGCTCCTTTTAAGTTTGCTTTAACTGGAACACCTATTGAAAACGGTAAACCAGAAGAGTTGTTTAGCATCATGCAGTTTGTAGACGACTCCGTACTAGGAAGGTTTGACATCTTTGACTCAGCATTTATTGTTCGTAATAATTGGGGTGGAGTCCAGCGTTATAGGAATCTTCCTACTCTACACGAGCGTCTTAAGGAATCAAGTGTCCGAAAGTCGCAAAAAGATCCTGATGTTGCGCCGCACTTACCAGATTCCATACATAATGAACCGTTACTTATCACGCTCGATAGACGAAGCGCCAAGCTATATGAACGAATTAGAACAGACCTCCTAAATGATTTAGCGGAAGCAACCGCATTGTTTGGTGCAAACTTCAATGTCTTTGCACATTACGGGGTACAAAATGGTGGAGGAAGCCAAGAAGAAAACCAATGGCGTGGAAAGATTATGTCTAAGGTTGGTTGTTTAAAGATGCTTTGTTCACATCCTGACCTACTACGCACCAGTGCGCTTAAGTACAACTCTACTGGCGGGGAAGGCTCTGCCTATGCAAATGAGTTAGTCGAGGCTGGGTATTTAGAGGGTGTTGATCAATCTCCAAAATTAAACGCCCTAGTTCAATATGTAAAAGAGTTTTTAGACCAAGCTGAAGAGAACAAAGTTGTTATATTTGCTACCTATGTAGACATGACAGACAAGCTCGCGGAAGCCCTGATCCAGTACGGTTGTAGAACTTACACAGGTCGCCTTGACGCCAAGACCAAAGAGGAGAATAAAATTGCTCTTAACACTGACCCTAGTGTTCGTGTCCTTGTTTCTTCAGATGCTGGCGGTTATGGCGTTGATCTTCCTGCCGCTAACCTCCTCGTCAACTACGACCTACCGTGGTCATCGGGAGGCGCTACACAGCGAAACGGACGAATCATGCGAGCGTCCTCAAAGTGGCCGTCTATAGTCATCCAAGACTTCCTAGTAGCAGGATCTATTGAAGTCCGACAGCACGAGATGCTTCAGCATAAAAACGCCGTAGCAAGCGCTGTAATCGACGGTGAGGGCATAAATGAGGCTGGAGGGATAGATTTCAGCATAAGTAGCCTAAACCAGTTCTTGATGCTTAAATCCGTGTAAACTTGATGGATGCCTAACGCACCTAAGACCCCTACGCGTACTATCCGCGTCTCAGACGACCTCTGGATTGCTGTCCAGAAGAAGGCTGCCAGTCAGGAAGTCACAGTCACCAGCGTTATTATCGCAGCCCTTGAGGACTACCTAAAAGCCGAATAACGGCGTGTCGTTCCTCGATTTGTCAGTGCCCCACTGTAAGGTGTAGTTTCTCACCACAACAGAAGGGGACCCAATGTCAGACAAGCAGAGCCTTACTAATGAGGCAAAACAATACTTAGCTCTCAAAGAGCAAATTAAATTCCTATCTGATCGTCAATCAGAAATTAAAAAGCGTCTCAACGAAGCCGTGCAAGAACTTGGCGAAGTAGATGGTCGCGGACACATCACTTTAGAGCTTGATGAAGATATTAAAGTAACAAATCAACGTCGAGTATCAAAAGCACTCAACATGGATGTAGCAGATCAATTGCTAGCAGAACGTGGCATTAAAGACGACTGCATCATCATGATTCCAACCGTTAGCGAAGATGCAATTATGGCTGCGTTTTACAAAGGTCAATTAACAGAAGAAGATATTGACGCAATGTTCCCAGCAAAGGTATCGTTCGCTTTCGTACTATGACAGAAGATTTTATTGATCAAACGTTTGCCGATCTAAACTACCCAGGTAGTAAACGCAAACGTCGTGAGGAAAAAGTAAAAGAAGTTAAGCAGGTTGAGTGGGATTCACATCCTCGTCCAACCGTTATGCCTAACGGAAAAGAACTAGATTTGTTCACCATAGGAGCATTAGCAAAAGCGTTAGGTCGCCCAGTTATTACTCTAAAACTATGGATGAGCGAAGGGCAACTTCCAACATCGCCTTACCGTTTGCCAACAACAATTGACAAAAACGGTGAGGAACGACAAGGTAGGCGCTTGTACAGCCGATCAATGATCGAATCAGCGGTAGCGATATTTACTAAGTTTGGCGTTTTGCACGTGAAGCGTATAGACTGGGAGAAGTACCGCAAGGTCACTGATGAAATAGCCGAGGCTTGGGAGAAATCTTTAGCTGAGGAAACTGCTTAATAACTGCAAACAACTGCGATAAGGAGAAAACCGCCCATGGGCGTAAACACAACAGATACACCGGATGCAACAACATACGGTCAGGTAGAAGACGAATCTTTCTCAGTGGAAGATCGTCCAACTCAATCCACTTCATCAACCGCTGTTCAATCAGGTTGGGAAGCCGCCGAACAACTAGTCACAACTCCTACAGAGTTTCCGACTGAGTTCAAGCACTCAGAGTCATTCCAGTTAATTCGTTTTATTGATACTGGTGGACCATTTGCTAATTACCGCCAGCACTTCCTTAAGGAAAAGACCGAAGGTCGACGTTCATACGTCTGTATTGGCGACAACTGCCCACTTTGTGTAAAGCTTGGCGATAAGCCAGAGACAAAGCGTGCGTTTTCTATTGTTAATCTTTCAGCAAAGCCTTACCAACGCCAGATGTTGATTGCAACACCTCGTTTGTACAAGACTTTGCATGCTGGTGAGTTTTCCCCACAGGGACCTTTGACTCGCAACTACTGGGCGATTAGTCGCACAGGAGTAAAGCAGCAGACTGTTTACAATTTAATGTCAGTTAAGGGTCGTGATCTTGCAGAAGATTACGGAATTAACGAGGCTGAAGTAGAAGCAGCAATTGCTAACTTCAAGCCATTTGAGCGTTCTGAAATCCGCGAGGATAGCATTGCCGTTCTAACAGACATTGCAGCTAGCCTGCTCTAACCAATAACTGTCTAGGAGGTGTTGGATGATCCCCCCAGCACCTCCTAGCCTTTGGGGGACACACTATGAATATTATTCTTACAAACGATCAACTAGACGAAATGGTTGCGTATTACCTTGAGCAAGATGCTTTTGCGTTTGACGTTGAGACGGTCGGAGATCGTCGAGGTGATACTCCTGTTAATGAAGTTCTTTGGATTACTTTTGCTACTCATGGTAGGTGTGACGTTATTCCTATGGGTCACCCTAATGGTGATTTACTAGAGGTTGTTTATCCTCTTACTGGTCAAGGCGAGAAAAGAGTAGAGCAAGGTCTTCCCGCTAGACCAAGTGATTACTCACGCGATTCTAAAAAAGCAACTAAAGTTTTTAGCGAGGCACCGGCACAGTTGTTTCCAGCAGAGGTTTTTTCTTCCCTTAAACCTCTTATGTTTAACGACAAGATATTAAAGATTGGTCACAACTTAGTATTTGACTTAACTTCTGTAGCAAAATACTACGACGGGAACTACCCAGTAGGTCCTTACTTTGACACAATGATTGCATCATTTCTGTACGATAACCGTAATAAAAACCGATGCGGTTTAGCAGATTGTTTGAAGCGTGAGATTGGTTTTGTAATGGAGAAGGGCGTTGGCGCTCAGGTAGAGGTCTACTCCTTTAATGAAGTTGCAAAATACGCTTACCTAGATGCTAAGTACACTTTCTTGCTTTGGAAGATTCTTGTAAAGAAACTAGAAGAAAACCAAGTAACTGGTGTTATGAAACTTGAGATGGACGTTCTGAAGGTTCTTTGCGACATGAAGCTAACTGGCGCTCCCATAGACATGAGCGCTCTTGAGTCTTTAGATGCTAGATTGAAAGAAGACATTGAGACCGCAAAGGCTGAGATCTTTAAGGTTGCCGGTCAGCAGTTCAACATTAACTCGAACGCAGATAAGCAAAAGATTCTGTACGGATCTAAGTCTGAAGGCGGTCGTGGGCTTAAGCCTAAGATTATTACAGCCAAGGGCGGAGACTCTGTATCAGCTGAGGCTCTTGAGGCTTACAGAGGACAAGACCCACTAGTGGACGCACTCCTCACCTATGCTGATTTAAATAAGTTACACACCACTTACGTCGTTCCGTATCTTGGCGGAGAGGTTACACGTACTACTGCTGGAAAGATACGAATTGAGCATAAGGACAGTCTCCTTATAAATAACCGCATTCACTGTGACTTCATTCAGCACGGAGCCGAAACGGGCCGTTTCTCAAGTAGAAACCCTAATTTGCAGAATGTACCTGCGCCTCACACAGAGCACGGTAAAGCTATTCGTAACTTATTCAGAGCGCCTGAGGGTCACAAATTTATCGTAGCGGACTACTCACAGATTGAGCCTCGAGTAATTGCTTCCTTTTCAAAAGACCCAATTATGATGCAGAACTACTTAGACGGCGGAGACATTTACACCACGGTAGGAAACGAAATGGGTGTAGATCGTAAGGCTGGAAAGGTTTTAGTTCTTGCTATGTCGTACGGAGTAGGTCCAGAAAAGATCGCTCGTTCTATTGGTTGTACAAAGCAAGAGGCTAAAGACTTACTGGATCGATTCTCCGAGCGTTTCCCTTCCATTAGTTCTTACAAGTTTAAGGTACTGGTGTCTACTAAAAAAATTGGCAATAAAGAAAAGCCAATCCCATATGTAACCACTATCTTAGGAAGACGTAGGTACTTGCCTGAGATGAACTCTGGCGATAAGTCTGACCGGGCAGGGGCAGAGCGCCAAGCGTTCAACACCAAGATTCAAGGATCAGCAGCGGACATCATTAAGCTGGCTATGGTTCGAGCACACGCACTTATCCCCAAAGAGGCTAAACTAATACTTACAGTTCACGATGAACTTGTGACCCTAACTCCAGACCATTTGGTCGATGAGACAGAGGCCGCAATCAGAACCGCGATGGAAGATATCAAACTGTTAGATATCCCATTGATTGCTGATGTAAAGGTTGTAGAGCGTTGGGGAGAGGCAAAATAGTGCGTAAGTTTTGGAAGAAAAACGAACCAGAACCAGAAAGTTTTAGTACAGCAATCCCTATGGCTGTCATTGCTCGTTGGTATTTTTACGACGCAGGTTTAGAAGAGCCAAACAAGTTAGCCGATTTAGTCGGCATGATGCCAGTAAGTCTTGAAGGAGACGCTAAAGAGGAAGAAGACAGCGACCAGCGGTTAATTAGAGTTGCTCCCTTGCTTCCTTTTATAGAAACAATTACTGAGATCAACGCTAGAAGCATTACCGAGTTACAGTTTGACCATTACATCACTAGCGGTCAGTTAGACCCAAATGACCTAACAGAAGAGAAAGCACATATAGAAGAGTTGTATCGTCAAGTAGGTCATTCTGCTCTTATAGCCGCTTTTGCATCTGGCTTAGAATTGGGTATTATCAGCACAGACACAGTCCAAGGAGACATAGCGTATGAGTAATAACTGGTGGGCAAACAAATTAGGTCAGCCTCAAACTACACGTCAAGAGATGCCACTACCTCCGTCGCAAGTTCCCATGACATACGCCCCTCCCTCCGCAGCTCCATCTTTTCAACAACAACAAGGAGCTAGACCAACAGCGTCTGCACAGGCGTCACGTTGCCCAAGTTGTGGTGGAGGTAACTACGGAAGTATCGAAGGAACAAAGCCACGTTGTTATGAATGCGGTTATCCAATCGTACAAAGCGGTAGCGGTATGGGTAAAGGAATTACTGGAGGTCCAACACCTTCTGGACCTACGCAAGCAGCAGTACAAGTAGCAACAGGCGGATGGAATCCAACAACAATTATTGGAAAGTTAGGTTAATGACTAAAGTGGCGCTTAATTCGGATCTATTAAAAGTCGTAGCAAAATTAAATAAGAAGTTTGGTCAAGACACTATTGTTATTGGCTCTGACATCAGAGACTTATCAGAACGCTTTACTACTGGTTCACTAGCCCTAGATGTAGCACTTGGTGGGGGCTGGCCTATTAATCAATGGCATGAAATTGTTGGAGAAGAATCTAACGGTAAGACTGCTATTGCGTTTAAGACTATCGCCGCTAACCAACAGAAAAACCCAGACTGGACTGCTGTGTGGGTTGCTGCTGAGCAGTGGGTGCCTTCATATGCTGAGCTGTGTGGTGTGGACGTATCGCGGTTGTTTATTATTGAGTCAAATATTATGGAGGAAGTGTATGAAGCGGTTATCCAGATTATTGAAAGCAAGGCTGTTGATTGCATTGTTATCGACTCCCTTCCTGCTCTCGTACCTAGTGCAGAAGATCAGAAAGAAATGGAAGAATTCACTGTAGGTCGTGGCGCACTTATGACCAACAAGTTCTTCCGTAAGGTCGGTAAGGCATCTAAGAGAAGTCTTATTGAGGATGAACGACCATTTATTGGTTTGATGATTAACCAATGGCGCGACAAGGTTGGCGTTATGTACGGCGATCCTCGCACAACACCGGGTGGCAAAGGTAAGAACTACGCATTCTTTACTCGCGTTGAGATCAAGCGCGACGAATGGATTGAGGTAGGAACAGGAGAAGCCAAGCGCCGTGTAGGTCAGACTATTAAGGCTAGAACCCTTAAGAACAAGTCAGCCCCGCCATCACAGGTTGCATATATGGACTTTTACTTTGCTGACGGTGGAACCGTTCCGCCAGGCGACTTTGATTTCGCTAAGGAAATCGTTGCTCTAGGCATTATTAACAAGGTTATTACTAGAGCTGGTGCCTATTACCGCTACACATTTAACGGAGAGCAAAGGCAATGGCAGGGCGCAGATGCTATGGTTAGCTCCATCAAAGAAGAGATTGATCTGCGAGAAACACTGGAGAAGGATGTTCTTGAAACCGTCAAGGCTGGATCTAAGTACGTTGTAGAGCCAGAAGATGACGAAGAGTAAAGGACAAAAGGAGTCAAGGAAGCATGAGGATAGGCTTGCAAAAGCCATCGATGGTCAGCGCACTGCTGCCAGCGGTGCTTTTTGGAGTCGAAAAGGCGATGTCAGGTCCAAAGATTTGCTCGTAGAGCATAAGTGGACTGGCAAAGCATCCGTGACCATCAAGGCTGCGGTTCTAGAAAAGATCGTTACTGAAGCAATTCTTGACGGTCGCATGCCTGTCCTTGGCTTTCACCTTAATGGTGAAGACTACATAATGCAGTTAGAGGACGACTTTCTAGAGCAGCGCCAGAAACTTCAGGAGTGCTCTTGTTCGAAGACGAAGGCGTAGAAAAGTGGCGATATCAGGCTAAGTGCCGTGGTATGTGCGACAGTCCAGAGACCGACGATTGGTTTCCGCCTAGGGACAAAACTAAATACAAAACTATTGCCGACCGCGCAAAGTCAGTTTGCTTTGGCAAAGACGGTAAGGCAGAATGTCCCGTGAGGTTAGAGTGTTTGCTCTATGCCGAAGGTAACGATGAACAACACGGAATATGGGGTGGCTTATCGCATCGTGAGCGAAACGCTCTGAAGCGCAAAGCTGCTAAACACGGAAAAACATTAGAGGAATGGGTACGCAAAAAGTGAAACCAACTGGTGCATTGAAAGCGTTTTTAAAGACTGACAAGAGCACCAGAGTGATTGGCGCCGTAGAGCGACACATTATTTCTAAACCAAAAGATGATAGATCAACAACAGTTATCCATCCATCAGAGATGGCATCTGCTAGTTGGTGTCACAGAGCCCAGTACTTCTGGCTAAAAGGCGAAGCCCCAGCACCAGAAGTTATGAGCCTTCGACGTGCACTTATATTTGCACATGGTCACGCCATCCATGATATTTGGCAGACTTGGTTCACAGAGATGGATCAGATTAAAGGCGAATGGATATGCCGTACCTGCAAGGACGCTTGGTTTGGTTTAGCCTCTGACCACGAAGCAGATGATTTTTGCGATTTAAAGTACAAAGAAGTCCCTGTTTATTACAAACCTTTACGCATTTCTGGAAAAGCAGATGGATGGCTTGTGGATTTTGGCGACTCTTTACTGCTAGAGGTTAAGTCAATCGGTGAAGGCAGTATTCGCTGGTATGCCCCAGACATTGCCTACGAAAGCGAAAACGACTTTAAAAAGATGTGGGCTAACGTAAAAGCTCCTTTCCTAGAACATATTATGCAAGCTCAGATTTATATGAAGTTAATGGAACTTATGGAGCTGAAAGACGCTCCTCAAGAAGCCATTCTTATTTATGAGGCTAAAGGCTTGCATGAGATCAAAGAGTTTGTAGTACGAAAGAGCGATTTTGGTGTCGCTGACCTGTTTGAAGCAGCGGCTAACATCATTTCAGCAATTGACAAAGGTACCCCTCCCCTCTGTAATATTAATGGTGCGGCAGGATGTAAAAAATGCAGCCATTACACAGAGGAGAACCAAGGTGAGCCAACTAGCGATTAATGCTGGTACCAGTCAAACGGTAATCGAATCTTTGCAGACTCAAGGTTTTCAATTCCAAACAAAAATGGAATTGAAGTTACCAGAAGTCCCAGAAGATATTACAGAATTAGATGATGAAGGATTAATGCAGTTATTTAGTAAGTTAACTGCGTATGCAAACTTTTTATCTGCTCAGTACGCTTGTGCTGTAATAGATGAAAAGAACGCAGAACAAGATTTAGATTTAGCAGAGAGTAAGAAGTACATCCTTTCTTACGAAGAAAACAAAAAAGATACTGTGACGTTAATCAAGGCTCGAATGGCGTCAGATCCAGACATTACTTACCTGCGTGAAGGTCTATCAGCAAAATACGCTTATCGTAAGTTAATTGAAGTTATGGTTAACAACATTGATAGAAGCACACAGTTAGTAAGTCGTGAGTTAACCCGTAGAACTTCTGGGTCTAACCAAGCCACTCGTGGTAGTCGGATGTTTCCATGAGACTAAAGACATTTGGTGATGGTGTTACACCCAACAAAAAGTGTTGGGTAGGCATAGATCAGTCTTATAGTGGATTTGCTATAACCCTATTAGGCGAAGATAACTCGTACAAAACCACGGTAGCTAAGTTTGAAAGCAGTGGTGTTGAGCGGTTGTTTGAAATCCAAGAGCACGTTAAGGGAACTTTAAACGAGGCTATTAAGTGTTGCGACGTTTCAGATGTTGCCATAGAAGGCTACGCCTATGGAAGAGAGTTTGGAGTAGCCCAGTCAGGTGAACTAGGTGGCGCTGTGAAACTAGCTTTATACGGCATGGACAACCTAAACAAAGGCAAGCACCCAATGATTGTTGCCCCAACCAGTTTAAAGAAGTACGTAACTGGCAGAGGGAACGGCGTACAAAAAAACCAGATGCTACTTCAGGTATACAAAAAGTGGGGCGTAGAGTTTCCAGATGACAACGCCGCAGACTCTTATGGGCTAGCGCATATTGTTTCTGGAAAGGGTAAGATGGAGTACGAAAAAGAAATTTACGAAAAACTACAAACCGCAGAAGGTAGGGAAAAGTAATGCCGAAGTATGACTTCACTTGTGTGCCTTGTGATAGCACCGTTGAAATGCACATGTCTATTAGCGCTACTGATAGACCCACCTGCTCTAAGTGCGGAAACTTTATGACAAAGGTGTGGACACCACCAGCAGTTCACTTTAAAGGCGGAGGATGGGGAGGACAAGGATGAAAAAGTACTCAGGTTTTATGGATGTAGGTTTAGATATGCCAGTTGTAGTCGCAGATGAAGACTTTATTGAGCATCTTCATGAATCAGGTTTTGTTGATGAAATCGACCTTAATGATTTAATTTTTGAATGGCTAGACTGGTCAAAGGAGAACGTTAATGAGTAAAACTCAAGACAAAAGAGCTGCTCGTAAAGCCGAGGCAGAAGAGTTTGTAAAGCAACGCCGAGAAGCTCAGATCACAATGTTTGAGAACAACTTCGAGGTTGGACTTCGTTTTTACCAAGACAACAAGGACAAGATGTCCGAGGAAGAACAGTTGCTGATCGAGCAGGAGATTGAAAAAAACCGCAAACTTATTGACGAGTTTAGGGCTAAGTGGAATGTTTGATCTTAGAGACAAGGACAAGCCCCTAGAGGTTTGTATATGCGGCTCCACCCTGTGGAACGTTAAAGCCATGTTTGAGGACGGGGAGATATCCCTGTATATGCTGGATATGGAGTGTTATTTATGCGGCACACAGGCTACAGCCCCCACCCCAATAGATAATCGGATTTAGCCTTACACCTTCTGTATTTACCCTCATAATTTACGTAGGGAGACCCACTATACGTAACCCGAGGTGCACTAAATGTCTACAGAAGAACAAATCCTGCGTGTAAGCGCTGGCTCAAACCCGCAATCAGTAGCGTCTGCTATTGCCCATAGTGTTTATGAAACACGAGGATGCAAGATCAGAGCAGTTGGTGCGGGAGCAGTAAACCAAGCAGTAAAAGCAATCGCTATCGCTAGAGGCTATACAGCTCCTAGAGGCATTGACTTGGTCTGCGTTCCCGGATTTTCAACTATCGAGAGTCATGATGGTCAGATATCTGCCATCGTATTCGAGGTAAAAACCAGTTAATACTGGTACATTTATTTTTCCAACCTTTGGCCGAAGGAAACACAATGACTGATTCAACTAAGAACAAAGCACCAATCGCCCCTACTTCATTGGGTGCAGGTTCTGCACCAATTGCAAGTCACACAGCAAAGCCTGAAAAGGGTACGCTTGTAAAGAAGACAGGCAACATTAAGGGCGCAACAGATCCATATAAGCAAGCCAAGCCTTCACGTACATTCGTTAAGAAGACATCAGGCGCTGCTTATGGAATCACAGCACACATTCCTGCATACACATCACCCGAAGCTGGGGAAACCCAAGGAAATGGTCGATTGTTTCAGGCTGCAATCAAGCGCACTGCTCCAAATTTCAGAGCAGGCATTGATAGCCAATCCTAGTTAGGTACTAGGCGGTCTGCCCCCCACCGACATAGGGGGGCTTTTTCATTTTTCCGTTTTGTACAAATTACAACCGTGTGATTGAATAGGGCTGTGGAGAAGATACCGTCAAACGCTAGAGGCTATTGCTCTGTCGCTAATTTTTTATCTACTAAAGATAAAGTATTTTGCCAAGAGTTTGAAGAGCTAATATCAAACGACTCTGCATCTACAGCAAGTTTACATAGGTTTTTACTGGCAAACAATGATATGTTTCCTGGCCTAACTTCATTCAAATCTCACAGAAATAAATGGTGTTCATGTGGCTCTAAAGGATGAGTTTAACGAGTTTGTAAAAGCAGGTATAGAAGGCTCAGACAATGTAACAAAAGATATTCCAGACGCATGGCGTCCTCGATCCGAGATCGGTACCGAAGGCGGGTTCGTAGTTTCAACCCCAAGACCAGATGGCAATACTCCTGGCGCAGAAGAAATTTTAAGAGAAGCAAACCTAGACCCAGCAGAGTGGGCTGTTATTTCACACCGCCGTTCACGTTGGCAAAAGTATGACGGAGATTGGCTAGAGTCATTCCGTATCAATGTAGTGCCTGTTACTAATAGCACAGCAAAAGATTTTGATGCAGAAAAACTTATTGAATCCATGACTAATTGGAGACCAGAAAGTTCCGTAGATTTTGAAGGTACCTTAACCGCTGTGTACAGCCTTGGAGACACACAGTACGGAAAAGACGATACACCAGCTATCGTTGATAGAGTGCTTAGATCATTTAGTGAAGCCGTTGAGCACCATAAGTTTTTACAAAGTAAGTACAAGATTAGTCAGATTGCATTACCTCAACTAGGTGATTGCATCGAAGGTATGACCAGCCAAAAGGGTAAGGTAATGGGTCGCCACGATATTGGCGTAGCACAACAGGTACAGGTTGGTCGTAGAATTTTAATGAATCAAATTAAAGCTATGGCACCTTTTGCTACAAAGATCATTGTTCCAGTAGTTCCCGGTAACCACGATGAAGTACAGCGTTTCCTTGTCAGTCGTCCAGAAGATTCATGGCAGATTGAGATTGTCAGAGCTGTAGAAGATGCTTGTTTAGAAAACGATTTCTTAAAAGATCGTGTTGAGTTCCGTTATCCAGCAAAGGATGACAGCACCCTTGCAGTCAACCTAAGCGGTACTTTGTACGGAATGGCTCACGGTCATCAGGCACGTGACATGGTTAAGTGGTGGTCAGGTCAGGTTATGGGCAGGTGTGCAGTGGCAAACGCTGACATCTTGAACGTAGGGCATCTACATCACTACGATGTGCAGAGCGTTGGAATGCGTTTATTTATCCAAAACCCTGCTATGGACAACGGTTCTGGTTGGTTTAGGGACAAGTCTGGTCTGGAATCCCACCCCGGAATTACTTCATTAGTTGTCGGAGAAGGTTTTGACGCACGACGTGAGTTAGTCGTACTTGGCGGGTTTCGCTAGCCTATAATGTAGGCATGCCTAATCTGCATCAGAATGTCCAGTCGCTTGGTGCGGGTGGTATGTATGGCACCAACACCGTTTACGGTGGAGGCGGTCAAGCTGTCGCTCGTTCCGAGATGGATGAGTCACGTATGGGTATTGGACGCCAACCGTCCGCAGAATATCCAGATGGTTATTTAGGAACGATTCGTTCCCGCCGTGATGATCGCGGTCGACCATCAAGCACATCAGACAATGTTTTGAACAGCATTAAAAATCGTATTGGACAAAAGTCATACCAACGCGGCGTTCACCGTGGTGAAAGAATTGATCCAAGTGATTATTACTACCCAGCAGGACTAGAAGCAGATCGCGGAATCAAACGCCAAATGCGTGGGGTTAAGATGGGCAACACAACGTTAGTTAAGAAGAATGCAGACAACGTAAAGTTAGTGCCAGCACCACATTTACCTAATGACGGAAAAGCAGGTCCTACAGTTAAGAGCGACTCACCAGGTCAGATTAACCAGCGACGAGCCGATCAGTGGTCACCTTTGAAACCGAAGTGGCGATAATGACAGGGCGCGTAGGAGACGGCGTATACAGCCGTAAACCATGGGACGATAACCCACCTCAAGATTATATTGGACCTTTCGGTAGCAACCGCGAGCGTTTGATTAAACAGGCCATGGCGGCCCATACTATGACCTCAGAAGAGATTCAGTTGTGGGTACGACCAAGCCTTCCTCAGATTGAGATGTTTCCAGATCGATACGGATACACCCAAAAAGAGTACGGAATTGAAGATATTATTGAATTAACGGGCAGAGCTGCTACTAGAAAAGACTTTTCTGGTGAAGCTACTACTACTGAATCCACCAGTCGAAACACGTTAGGAAACTCAATCTGATGCCACGTAATAACACAGACTTTAAAAAAGGTCAGGTTCCTGTAACTTTTCAGATGTCAGCAAAAGATGGAAGCTGGTCTGGATCACACACTTTCATGTCTAAAAGCCCAGAACATGCTAAATCCCAAGCTAAGGCTACTGGGTATAAAGTAGAAGACGAAGGTAAAATAGGATAATGGCTAAAGATAAAGCAAAAGACCCAAAGCGAGTACCTAGTCTAGGTATCAGCGACCCTATTAGTCATGTAAAAAAAGCATCAAGTGAGTACCTACCTCAAGGTAAAAAGTTTGATAGCCAAGGAAGAACTGACTCAGTTAGAGCCGGTATTTACGCTCACCGAGAGTCCGTCACTCAAGACACTAATGCTAAAAGCACTCCAAACGTTATTAAGATCGATAGCAGTAAGTAAATGACTAAAGACCCAGGTTTATTGACTGACTCAACAGGTGACGGAATGGCAGGAGCCACAGATGTTAACTTGCAGACTCAGCAAGATTTAAAAAAGACTTATTACAACGGCTCGAAGCCATGTATTGAGTGTGGTTTGGCTATGAACCCAGTAGAAGCAATGCATTCAACTGGATTATGTCCAAACTGCAAACGTCGGAAGAGCAACAAACTAGTGAAAGGCCGAATGGCATGACAGTACGCAAAGCACGTTCAGAAAACGCATCACTTCTTACAGGAGCAACTGAAGGTAAGTACCGCCAGCGCCGCCCTAACACAGAAGTAGCACCAGGCATGGGTGACCAAGAGGTTATTAAGAACCGCTCAGGTCTACACCCATACATGAACTATGGATTCATCAACTCTGAAGAGTCCAACAAAGTTAACCCACTGGGATAATAATGAATCCAAATCGTCAACAGTTTGAAAATGTCAATGTTTTGCCTAATATAGGTATTGATGAGTCCACTAACCGTGGGTATAACAAATCACTACCAAACAAGTCTTTGGCACCGATTAAAGTTGACGTGAAGGCTACACGTTGGGATGGCCCACGCCTCGATGAGGTTACAGCTACAGGAATGTCTGGGGCTGACAGAGCAACAGCCACAGGTAAAACTGCCTCCGAAGCACGACAGAAGGCTTACAACGCTGTTTCAACAAAACGAGTTGAAGGAGCTAAAAGCGGAGAAACCGCTAAGCGCGAAGCCGCTAGAACAAGTTTTAACGATGTAACACCAAAGAAAACAATTAAGATCAACAGCGGAAAGGCTAACTAATGTCAGAGATGAAAGATTCAGCGGACCGTTCAGCGGACGCTTACGTAGCCGATCGACTTAGTCGCGCTGATAAAACACGTACTATTCAAAACGAGATCGACTCCACCCACGCATTGCCAGGTGGACGAAATAACCCAATCCATAGCGAGGTTCCCGGCATGAACGCTGAGGACGCAAACCACCGAGCTATGGCTAAGCATTCAGCCGATTACATTGCTGCCGTAGGCGGTAAGGATCGCGCAAAGATGGAGTCTGCACGCACAGGTTTTTACGCAGTTAAGTCCGCCTCACGAGGAGCCCCAAAGAACCTAGAGGCTCCTTGCTCAGGTTCAGGATGCACCAAGATGGCTGCTCCTACAAAGAGCACATGTGAGCGCGGAGACTGTGGCGTATCACTAAGCAAGAATGTGAGCCGTCCTCGCGGATAGTGTACGCTTGGGGTCATGGTAATTGACCTCTCGACGTTAGCAAACAAAAAGGATGAACATCGCATCCTTATTTTGGCATGTAAAGACTGCTCCACAATGGAAGAGATTCCAGTAGATGAGCGCTACCCAATTAAAAGCCAAGGTGATAATCCTTACCTAGCACTTGCTTTAGACAAGCATCAAAGACCACAACCACACATGGGCGTTCTATTTGATGTCGACTTTGCAGTGTGGGCAAGTGATACTGGTCGCAAGCAGATCCATGCACAAGTGCTTGAAGGACTTGGTGGAAAGGGTCTTGGCGAAGACATTTACGCTGCTAAAGATAATTATTCAGCAGACGCTATGAAGTGTTTTCAAGCACACAATAAACCAGAAGGTCAGTGTCCTGATTACAAGTCTGGTACAAAGTTAATTAAGATTGACGTTATGAAACAAGAACGACGTGATGCAGGATTATCTGGAGAAAAACTTCCGTCGTTTTATCTGTGCGATTTTTGCCCAGTTAAAAGTTTTAATATGATGAAGAGCAACCAAGAGAGAGGACTGTACAAGTGACAGAAAATATCGAGCCACAGGAAGAAGTTGCCGTTCCTGAATTAGAAAAAGCAGCAGCTGATACCGCTTTCCTTATGATCAAGGATTGGGACGGAACATGGAAGGCGACCACTGATGTATCAATGGCTCTGACCATTGAACGCCGAGCCAACCGTAACGACGTAAAGACTGCTTGCCACGATATTCATGCGTTTTTAGATCATGTTGACCTAGCAACCATCATTGCGTCAAAACTTTCTGCTCCAAATGTCTCGGATACCGAGCGAGCCGCCCAGTCTGTGCGGCAGGCTTTGTCAGACCGCGAAAACTCGTAACGACACAAGGAGACAATAATGACCACACTCGTAGCCGTTCAAGGCGATGGTTGGTCCGTGATCGGGTGCGATAGTCGGGCATCGGATGAAGACGGGCGCTTCATGGAACTCGCCACCTCTAAAATTGTTAACAACAATGGGGTGTTGATTGCCGTTTCTGGAGCATCACGAGGTGGGAACATCACACAATTTGGTTGGAAACCTCCAAAGCCACGGGCTACAGAGGACCTAGATGTGTTCATGACTAAGAAGTTTATTCCGTCAATGCGTAAAGCTTTTATAGAAGCAGGTTACGATGCAAAGGATGATGGAGACGCTGCTTGGCAGGACTCCAACCTTTTAGTTTCTATCTGTGGAGTCATTTACCCAATCTTTAATGACTACTCTTGGGACAGAGAAGCCCGTGACATTTACTACGCGGGTAGTGGCGGAGATGTAGCGCTAGGCGCTATGGAGGCTTTGGGATACCGAAAGGCTAACTCACCAGAGGCTGTAGAAAAGATGATGCGTAAAGCAATTGAGATTGCATGCAGTCACGATATCTACTCTGGCGGAAAGATACACACACATATTCAGTACGAATAGCATAGAATAGATACATGGACTTTTACGAGGCTTTGTCTGCCAGAGCTGTACCCGTAAACATAGAGCCGTCCAAAACATCTTACTTCAGCAAGCCAGAGGTTGGTCTTGATCCACGCCTATTCCGTGATGGAAAACTTATACCTGCTGTTCGAAACTCTGTACTTACTGTTTTGTTCAACTACTTGTCCTCCCTTTACCAAGGTCCAAACGATTGGACGTTTGCTTGGTTAGCTGGTTCAGGAGTTTCGCATCAGTGGGCGGCTAAACGACTTCCCGGCGATTTAGATTGCTTAGTAGGCATTGACTATGAAGCGTTCCGTCGTGCCAACACAAAATTTACAGGGTTAAGTAACCAAGAGATTGCAAGCATGTTCAACGAAGGCTTCCGCAACGATTTGTGGCCGTTGACAGATAACTTCATGGATGTGTTTGAGTTAACTTTTTATGTAAACGTACAGACAGACATCGCTAAGATCAAGCCATACGCAGCGTACTCACTTATTACAGATGATTGGCTAGTACAACCTACTATTGAAGAAGCACCAACAGATCCTGCTTGGAATAGAAAAGTTGAAAAAGATAAAAGCAAAACTGCTGACATCATTGCTCGATACGCAACTGCTCTAACACATATTAAGCAAGCACCAAACACTGCGATGCGGGTTAACGCAGAACGAGCTTTGCGTATGGCAGTAAAGCAAGCATCTGAACTTTACGAAGAGATCCACAAAGGTCGCAAGTATGCATTTAGCGAAAGCGGTGCTGGGTATTTAGATTACGCTAACTATCGCTGGCAAGCTGGAAAAGAATCTGGAATTGTTCAAGCCCTAGGTAAATTAAAAGAGATTGCAGACATGTCTGATCGAGATTTCGCTGCATCTACCTATGGGGTAGAGTTACCTGACGTATCAACCTTGATTCGTCGGGCTGCTACACGCAACAACTAAAATAACGAAAACGGAGCATTAACTGTGGCAGTTTTGATTTACGTAGAGGGTGTTTTGGCTAGAAAACTTACACCTATCAAAGATGGTCTTGGGCTAGTCCGAACCATTCAAGAGAAGCAGGCGATCATTCTGCTATGCGAAAACAAAGCAAAGACTGAGCACTGGCTACGAGAAAACAAATTAGCCCGTATCGACAACATTGTTGACCACAACATCCCCGCTCCCGGTGATGATGTAGAGCTACGACAGGCTGAGTACTGCCGTTCTTTGGGCCCTATCGACTACGTGATAACCGCCAATACTGAGTTAGCCTCAAGACTTCTAGAAAAAGGCTTTCGAGTCCTGCTGTTCTTAGATCCAATTTACTTAGACCACAGATACCGCCCAGATACTATTGATGGGCGACGTAGTTGGGCTGACATCAAGGCTGAGCTAGATAAGCAAGCTGACATGTACTTGGATGACCCACGCAAATGAAGATTATTTACCTAGGGGCTGAGGTCCCAAGTAACCGCCTGCTGTTAGGATCCGCTGGGGCTAGGGCTGTTGGCGTAAGTTACTGGAGACTGATGAAGCGAGGGCTTCCAAAGACCAAGACCTACCTTTTAAAGAACTACTTCCCAGAGGACATGGAGATTCTGGTACACCCCGGAATTCCAAAGGCTCAGGACTTAGGCAGAACCGAACTGGAAGAGTTTGCCGCTGACTACGAAGAGTTCATAATTGACAACTTAGATCGGCTGACATACTTCACTGAGTTAACCCATTTTCAGGTTGGCCCAGACTTCATTCGAGATCAAAGAGACACCGTTTGGGCAGAGGTACCGCCTGCCAAGTTCTTGCCTGTATGGAGCCCAGAAAGCGGGCATAGAGGGCTTGAGGAGATGGCTGGTAAGTACTTAGACATTGCCCTTCCCGGTGAGGCTATGGAGGACGCTGTATGGCTTTCTAACATGGCTAGGAAGCTCACAGCCAACGAGGGAACCAGGTTCCATGCTTTGGGTACAGCGCGACCAGACAACCTGCGTCAGGTGCCTGTGGAGACCGCCTCAACCTTATCGTGGCTATCGCCCATGACTAGGGGAGAAACAATTATTTGGGACGGAACCAGATTGGTTCGCTATCCAAAGAGCATGAAAGAGCAGGCTCGTCCACGCCACAAGGCTGTGTACGAAAAGGCAGGTTTGGACTTCGACAAGATTGTTTCAGACGATGCACAAGAACTTTGCAAATTAGCAGTATGGTCGTTTGACCAATTAGAAACGAGGTTGACTGTGGGTAATGGATCGAACATATACGATAGTTTCGAGGATCCAGCTGGTGATGATTACGCGGAAACTACCCCTGCAATATCGGATAGGTTGGGGGTTGAGATGCGGAAACTTCAACCTCGAGAATTGAACGATATGGGCAATTTACCCGTCTTCGGATTCGATGTTAAGACCGTTGTTGAGAAGGATGAACTAGGCAATGACATCCTCAAAGATGTACCAGTTGTACAGTCAAGAGACACCAGTTTGCGACAGTGCGATACATGCTTTGTTGCATCAAACTGCCCTGCTTTTAAACCTCAAACTATGTGTGCTTTCAAGCTACCAGTAGAGGTAAAGACTAAAGATCAACTTAAGAGTTTGATCAACGCAATCATTGAAATGCAGGGTCAAAGAGTCGCTTTTATGCGATTTGCGGAAGAAATGAACGGCGGATACGCTGACCCGAATGTTAGCCAAGAGATCGATCGGTTGTTTAAATTGATTAAGACAACCAAGGAATTGGACGATTCCAGAGAGTTCATTAGGATGACTGTTGAACGCCAAGGATCAGCGGGAGTACTGTCCCAAATCTTCGGCGAGAAGGCTAAAGAACTTAAAGAATTACCTAACGGTGGCATCAGTGAAGATGACACAACTAAGATAATTAAGGGTGCAATAGAGGATTAGACATATCGTATATGTTCATGTTTTAGGGCATGAATCTGTACCCCCACTAGACAAGCATAAAAGTTGTTCGAGCACTTCATGAAGTGTAGGGTCCGTTTAAGTAAAATTACTGGTTCATAAGACGAGAAGAGGATAAAGAATGAATTTGAGTTTCCGTTTGGCAGAGGAATTTGTAGCTGGGTACAAGGGTAAGAAGGTTCCTTGGGGCTATACAGATGCAGCAGGAAACTCGGTCGGTGAGATCACCTTTCTTAGAACATATTCTCGACTGAAAACTGACGGAACCAAGGAGACTTGGGTAGACGTATGCGAGCGAGTCATCAATGGCATGTACTCCCTACAGAAGGATCACTGTAAAACCAATCGACTTCCTTGGAATGACTCCAAGGCTCAGGCTTCAGCTAAAGAAGCCTTCGACCGTTTATTCAACTTGAAGTGGACTCCACCTGGCCGTGGGCTTTGGGTTATGGGAACCAACATTGTTAACGAGCAGAAGAACTCTGCTGCCCTACAGAACTGCGCTTTCGTAAGCACGTCTTCAATGACAAAGAACGATCCAGCAAAACCATTCGCATTCCTCATGGAAGCCTCAATGCTCGGAGTGGGCGTTGGCTTTGACGATAAGGGTGCAGATAAGGAATTCACAATTTATGAACCAAGAGAGCCAGAAGTCACAACAGTCATCCCAGACACCAGAGAAGGATGGGTTGATTCCGTCGCAGTTGTCATCAATTCTTACCTCCGACCAGATCAGAAGATTGCAGGCTTCGATTACAGCGAAATTCGCCCAGCAGGAACGCCTATCAAAACTTTCGGAGGAACAGCAGCAGGACACGAACCCCTCCTAAAACTTCACAACCACATTCACTCATTGTTTAAGGGTCGTGCTGGTCAGACGTTAACTCGTCGTGATATCGCAGACATTGGCAACATGATCGGAGTTTGTGTTGTAAGCGGAAACGTTCGTCGTTCAGCAGAACTTCTTATCGGTCGCCTTGATGACAAGGACTTCTTAAACCTTAAGAACGCTGAGGTATTCCCAGAGCGCAACTCATACGACCCAGCCGCACCGGGTTGGGCATGGATGTCTAACAACTCAATCGAAGCAACTGTAGGCGCTGACCTATCTGGAATCGTTGAAGGCATCGCTAACAACGGAGAGCCAGGTGTTGTATGGATGGACATGAGCCGTAAGTATGGGCGCTTGATTGATCCTGCTAACGACAAGGACTGGCGTGTAGCTGGGTACAACCCATGTGCAGAGCAGTCACTGGAGTCGTTTGAGATGTGTACCTTGGTTGAGACATACCTCAATCGTCACGACTCAGTAGAGGACTACAAACGAACACTTAAGTTTGCATACCTATACGCAAAGACTGTAACCCTACTTCCTACACACTGGGAAGAGACCAACGCGATCATGCAGCGCAACCGTCGCATCGGCACATCAATGTCAGGTGTAGCTAACTTTGCTGACATCAATGGACTACCAGTGCTTCGTAACTGGATGGATAACGGATACGAAACAGTAAAGAACTACGATCGTATTTACTCAGAGTGGCTTGGTATTCGTGAGTCAATCAAGATGACAACCGTTAAGCCTTCGGGAACAGTTTCAATTTTGGCTGGCGAAAGCCCTGGCGTTCACTGGACACCGGGCGGAGAATACTTTGATCGTGCTATTCGTTTTAGTAACGATGATCCTATGCTCCCACTATTTAAGATGGCTAACTATCGTGTAGAGAAGGCTAGCGAATCACCTAAGACAACTTCTGTGGTGTTCTTCCCTATCAAGTCTTCAGCTAAACGATCAGAGAAAGACGTATCAATTTACGAGAAGGTGTCATTGGCTGCAACAGCACAGCGACATTGGTCAGACAACTCTGTATCTGTAACAGTATCCTTTAACAAAGATACGGAGAAGGATGACGTTGGAACTGTCCTTCACATGTTTGACGGGCAACTCAAAACCGTTTCCTTCCTACCTATGGGGAACGAGACTTACCCGCAGATGCCGTACACGCAGATCACTGAGAAGAAGTACGAAGACGCACAGATGAAACTTATGCCGATCGACTTTAGTGGAGTGTATGCAGGAATGGCTGCCGATGCTATCGGTGAGGCGTACTGCACAACTGATGCTTGCGAAGTTAGACTGATTAAAGAGAATCAGTAAAAGAGTATAAAAATACCCCCAGCCAATAAAGCTGGGGGTATTTTTTATTTAAATGTTATGCGTCAACCTTGTACTTCATTACTGACTTAAAGTACTTAGGCTTTCCTTTTGCATCAAGACCTGCAAGCTCATGCACTTCCCACTTAACACTCTTGCGTGGAGTGAACTCAATTGCATATTCCTTTGCATGTCGCTTAGCTGCCGATGCGTTTGCCCAAGGAGATTTACTTCCATCGGTTACTTCATTACCAGCATCATCTGTGACTGTGATTTCCAATAGCCATGCGCCACCCTTGACATCGTTTTTCCAAAGGTGTGCTTCGAATGTGTTGTTGACCTTTTTAGCCATTTACTTCCTCCAATTGTTGTACGGGAAGATGATACACCCCGTAGTCGTTTAGTTCCATTTCGTGTACCAAGTCAGCGTGACCAGCATACGCCGCCTCGATGGTTGTATACCTACGAGACTTTACGATCTCGTTGTCTTCGTTGAAAGCATAGGAGACGAATATCTTTGGCTTCGATAAGTTCGGCTTCCAATCCCTCATAACAAAGTGACGCTCAGCTAGCCATGAGTACTCAGGCATATCAATGCCAGTCCACTTAGTTAATACATTGATCCCATTGACTTTAGTTTCCTTTCTGAACGCGTGCTTACTGCTTGACTCCTCACACCACTGCGACATGGTTATACGTTCACCGTGTCGGTTAAAGAAGTCGTACTCAGTTCTACTCATGACAATCCTCCGTAAAAAAACATTTCAATGTTCGTGGATCACGTGGCGTTATCTGATCACAATCAAAGCACATCTCCCACGGTATCAATTTATGATGCTCGTCTAGGTAGCGATCAACTGCTTCGATACCTCCAGCGTTGTGCATCTCAATGCACTTATTCTTTAGATCCTCCATCAAGTCCATTGTTCACCTCCACCAGACGATTGATAATCCATTGAACAACAGGCACAGCAACAGCGTTACCCATTTGCTTATAGCGTTGAGAGTCAGACTGACTATCAGTCCAGCCATCAGGGAAACCTTGTAAGCGCTCGCACTCTAGTGGAGTCAAGCGACGAACAACTGCTTCTTCATACGCCATTGTGTCTTTAGCACGCTTAGCGTTAAGGGTTGGTGCTACTTCCTCTTTAGGAAAGTCATAAAGCTCAAAGTTACCAACGTGTGCCACACCGTGACCTCCGACTGTATCTATAGTAAACATAGGGTCATCGGGATTTCCGTAACCTTTACCTTGTGGACCTGCTGTGTCACTACGACCAATAACAGTTCCTTGAATTGGATACGCAACAGCTTGACCACCAGTCGTATCAACTGTGTAAGCAGGATCTGCTTCAGAACCTAGCCCTAAACCATTCTGTTTCTTTTCCATCTCACGACCATCCTGTATTGGATAAGCAAGCATAGGCATGTTGTTACCACCCGTTCCCATACGCGCTTGTAATGTATTTATAACTGGACCTTGAACTCTTAGATCGTCTACGCGGTTGCCGTAGAAGATAAGAACGGTTGCTCTTGTGTCACCGTTATTCTCAAATGCGTTGAGTGTAGGAGTTACTTCGCCCTCTACCCATGTCTCGAAATCATCCACGTTCTGCGCTCTCCTACTCTTTATGAACCACAAGGTGACCACTATCCACATCTTGGTTGACTACTGTTGCATGGTGATAAATCTCTGCTGGTATAGCGTTGGCTACTTCTCGCGCTTCATCCCCTGCTCTAGTGCTGAGTGGAGTAGCGCTGGCAATGACTTTCCTCTTTTTGTTGCTCGTCTCAAGATGCCCTCGCATGCCTTCGATGAGAGCAAGTACTTCTGAAGATGCTCGCCCTGAGTCTCCAAGACATCCAACAATGAAGACTCTACGCCTTCTTTGTGGGACTCCGAAGTGCTGAGCGTCAAGAATCCTGTAGCTGACCCCATACCCGCGCTCAACCAACGCCCCGATAACGGTTCCCATGTCTCGTCCTTCGTTGGAAGACAATAAACCGGGGACGTTTTCGAGGACGAACCACTTCGCTTTGGTTTCGTCGAGGATGCGACAGATTTCCCAGAAGAGTCCAGATCTAGCGCCAGCGAGTCCTGCCCGCTTTCCTGCGACTGAGAGGTCTTGACACGGGAAGCCTCCAACAATAATTCCGTCACTACCATCGAATCCGAGTTCTCTAAGTTGATCACCTGTTACATCCTTTACATCGTTAATTAGTGTTGAGTTTGGAAATTGTTTTGCTAATACTGCTCGTGCGTGCTTATCGATCTCACATGAAGCAACCACTGAAACCCCAGCTCGCTCTAGTGCTAGATCAAATCCACCTACACCAGCAAATAGTGATACTGCTTTCATTTAAGCCTTCTTTCGATTGTTCTCACAGTTCTACATGGATACGAAGACCGAATAGAACCGTGGGCTCTCACTTCAGCGCATACTTTGCATAGACCAAACCCACCCGGTGCGTGTAGATCTAACAAGTCTTTTAACATTTTTAAGTGAGATCTATTAGTAGTTTCCACTTTTGCTATAAGTTCTTGGTGATAAATTCTGGCTTCTGGGCTTTTCATCGCTACTCTTTTCATGCGTAAGTCTTAATCCTTCCCTTGTAGAATCCTCGCTCATCAGCAGTCATGCCACCCCACACACCATACGTTTCAGGCACAGTTAATGCGTGGTTCAAGCACTTAGCGATAACTGGGCAACCTTTGCACACAGCTTTTGCTTCTTTTTCTTTCTTACGTTTAGCGGCATCACGCATATTGTGCTCTAAGAAGAACAGTTCAGGATCTTTGCCCACGCAATTGCCTTGGTGTTGCCACTCCCATGCATCTGCAACGGGGTTTAAGTTTTTATAAGGTAGTACTGTCATTTAATTCTCTGTATCTTGTAGCAACTCGATGGTTGCCTCTGCATCTTTAAGGTAATTGATTACCTTTTGAATATCTAACTCGTCAATGGGAGTGTCCTCAAGCACAACTCGTGCTGTGATCACATTGGCTATTGCAAATCCTTTTGGTGTCATTCGTACTGGACCTCCATCAATCGTGTCTAGGTTGCCTCTTTCAAGTGCAAGCATCATTAGCTTTTCTCTTACATCAGCCATTCTTTTCCTCCTCGAATCCTACCTCGATGATCTCCAATTTTCCTTCGTCCTGCAACGTCCGCAGTAGTTGCTCTTTGTCCGAAAATTTTGAATACACCTTCGGCTTTGACTCGATAGGTATAACAGTCTCAAAATCCATTACCAACCCCCTAAACATTCATTCTTTGTGTGATACTTAAATATGAGGCTCATCATGGTGCGAGTCTGCGCCTCGATTAGTTCTTTGCAAGCACCGCATTTGTGCGTCCACTCACCAGTAAAGAAGTCGTGCTGGAACCCCTTACTCATCAGGCTTCTCCAGTTCAATCACGCTTACAAACTCCCAGCCTCGAGACTTCCAGTCCTTGATCGCACTGACTGCTTTACTACGATCTGTGAACGAAACTGGTGCGACTACCTCATGGACTAAAAGCCCCCAAAGCTTTTCATTTTTAACTACATCTGTTTTGCTCATTAGATCCCCTTCTTTACGCATTGTTCACAATAGAGTTCAGTTTCTTCTACAGATTGCCATTGGACTGGAACCGTAGCTTTGTTACTTCCACATTCTGCACACATTAGTACCACCCCTCTTCTAGTAGAAACGCCCACTCCTTAACGAGCGCCTTTGTAATTTCCGTGACTTCCTCATCCTCATAGGCTCCATAGTCGCTGAGGATATTGACATCGGTTAGGGTTTCCATCATGCGAGCATTGAGTTCGCCCTGCGAAAATGTGCCCCTTAACAATTGGGCAATCTGAATATCTAAGTTTTCCTTAGTCATAGTCATGCTGATAACTCCTTCGCAATTGATCTTTTGACCTCATTAATTGCCTTTCGCTCGCATCGGCTGATAACTTGCTCAGCCTCAGCAATGCCGTGGGTGTGCCAACCTTCCCAATACTTTGCATTGGTAGCCTCAACATAGAGGTGGATGATCTTGGTGCGTTCCTCATCAGTTAAGCAGTTAGGGATTAGATCCATTAGTTCCATGAAGATAGGCTCTTCTTTGTTGACGTACTTAGCCTTTTCTGGTTGGTGGTATTCAATAGTCCATTTAGCATCTTGCAGCTGAATTGTTGTTGCGATATCCATAGGTACAGCCCTTTCGGTTAGTTGTTTGATATAGAGAACATTAGGGCTACCGGGCAGGCTCGCCAATAACATTTGGTGTGACCTGCATCACGTGCGGGAAAGGGCCCGAAATAGATTTACTTCTCCTTGTTTCTATAGAGAGAGCACATGAGAGAGAGTAATAACGTCTCACGTTACTATCTCGGCTCTATTAGCCGCTACATGGCTAGAGATCGCAGATTAGGCACATTCAGGCGAGATATGCGTATATCTCTCTGGGAGAGAGGCTGCAGAGCTGGTGGCACAACTGCTTAGTCTCTTTGTCGACAATGCAGTAGCCTAAATGTGCAGACAAAGCGATTTGTCGACATTAAATGTCAGCTATATGGCTCTCTCTCTCTTCTCTCTCTCTCTCTCTCTTTTCAAGCTTTCTCTCTCATTCAAGCAGATTTGATCCAAATGGGCAACTTCTCTCTCTCTCCGAGAGCATGACCGGGCATGAATGAGCAAGACTGGCTATGACTGGTCATGTGGCGAATATCACACGTGAGCAATATCACATGTGACCTGGGTCACAGGCCTCTCTCTATACCCTATCCCGAAGGGATAAGGGGAGGGTGGGTCAACACAAACATTTGGCTTTTGGGAGTAGGCATTTCCCTTTAAAAAGAAAGCCCAGCGGGGGCTGATTTCCGCTGAGCTTCCTTGTTTGCTCAACCCCGGAGGGGAGCAAAGCTATCTATTCATCCCATTCATCGTATCGATCGACCCATGCATCTAGGTGATGGGCCTCTACTATAGCTCTCGCCGGTGCCTGATCCTTATCTCTCCACTTGACTGGAGAGGGTAGGTCGATCAGACGGTCGAAGTCTTCCTCCCAATAGGCATTAATTGCCGCCTTGCATGCATCGATCATAGACACTGGCACTGGCGGGTAGTGATTACTAGTTAAGTGAATCGCTAACCCCTGATCGAGGTCCATATTTGCGTACTCTATAGCTTGCGTTGATCCCATGACTGTCTCCTTACTTCTTAGATATCGAGAATGAAATATTACTTTTACCCTTTAAACATATACCGCATGCCACGCACGCACCTTCAAGCTTGATCTGCCCACGCTGTTCAGGACATACCGCTGTGCGCTCGCCTATTGATAGGAGCATCTCTTTTGCCTGGTCGAATGTCTCGTGTAATCCTGCTAACGGGAGCCCTGCACGCTTGACACGTGCCGCGGCTTCGAAGTTATCAGTATCAGTGGAGAAGTAGATCGAGAGATTCTCTAGACCCATAAGGCTATAGATAGCAGACTCTACACGTGTATACGCCCAAAACCTAACGTTAGGGTGCATCTGCACTACCTTTTGCCATGCATAGGTATACGTACCGTTGAAGAAGTCCCCGTCCCAATGAATGCGGAAGTCCTTAGGCGCATCCCACTTTTCACACTCAGCTTCAAATTCGATGATCATGTCATCCAATAGGGTAACCATAGTGTCGATATCTGCATCTCTCACTAAGTCCCAATTGTGAATTAGGCTAGCCTTTACGTTAGGGTAGATCTTCTCTAGTTTTCCTGCGTAGCATATTTTGCTGCACACTGAAGTAGCCGACGGGCAAGAGTAGTCTCTCCCGGCGGGTAAACCAAACGAATTTGCAATGCGTGCTGTTTTGCCGTTAGGCGTTAAACTATTTGATACCTTGCGATCTTTCGACCGCTTCAATTTCTCCATAATCAGCCCTTCTAGTAGTTAATGCATAGTTAACTCTCTCTAACCGCGCTCGCCAATACCTTTTGCTGTGATCTACATCACACCTGGAGCAGCTGACAGCAGCTGGCTGTGTGACCTACATCACATCTCTCTCTTGATATAACCCGAAGGGTGAATGGGTGGGTGGGCATTCAACACAAACAAGCAGGCCCCGGCGGCCGCAGCCGCCAGGGTCGCCTGGAATTATTCGAAGCTGATCCGCAGCTCCACTACACGGTTATCCTCATTGAGCCGAACCTCAACAGGATAGATACCATCACCGTATCCCGAGCTGGTGGCCACGGCCTCGTTAGCTTGGCCATTTTGCACGAACCAGTTATG
>Ga0247723_1000095_pt1 | contig 53544 bp, 48 predicted proteins | sample MSEWelMarce5H_FC_FD_189079 | JGI IMG/M metagenome (GOLD analysis project Ga0247723, IMG submission 189079) | Subsurface sediment microbial communities from gas well in West Virginia, United States - MSEEL Well Study Marcellus 5H_FC | ecosystem: Environmental > Terrestrial > Deep subsurface >...
GTATGCGCTGCTTGAGAACTCTATAGACGAGGATATCCACCGGCTCCTAGAGCGAAAGCTATCAGTTGTTACTGAAGCAATCGATGGAGCCAGTGGGCAGGAGGTTATCCTCTCCCTACTAGGTAGGAGAAATTAGTCCAAGACCTCGACGGCAATAGTTTTTTCTTGGACTTCGGTATCCATTGACTTGTCAAACTCATCGTCAAGGAATTCAGCATTTTCGTTTAGCCAATAACCCTTGTCGTCAATTGGCCACTCGTCCCACTTAGACGGAAGTGGTTTGGTCAAGTGGTATCGAACGTATCGAGTTTCCTCAACAGTACGAGTTTCAATGTTGGTTACAAGGTACAGAGCCATTTAGTAGTCCTCTCGTGGCGGCATATCGCGCTTGATTACATATGATAACCAAGCCAATGGTGCAATTCCAATTATGCCGAAAAGCATAATGACTGGTGCTACTTCAGGTGCTTGGTACATAAAGAACCAAGACGACAAGATGGTTGTGAGTATGCCAATGCGAACGACACTTTGCATACAGTTATAGAGCATTCTGTCGGTCATAGTGCGATACTCTCGCCCTCTGTGTCAATTCCAAACCAAACCCCACCACCGTTGCCCTCGTAATCCTGTGACGGGTACAACTTTACCCCATTGGACAGAACCATAACGATAGGTGTGCCGTTTCCGTACCCAACTTCCCAACCCTCTGCCTCAATTTCAGCAGGGGTCATTTCACGAAGTTCGGTAATGGTCATTCCCTCAATTGCTATCTGTTTAGTAGTCATAATTACAGTATAGAAACCCGTCAGTACCATTTTGGCGATTTCCGGAGCATCGCCAAAATAACCCTGACGACTGGTTACTATCACTTCATGGAAAAACTACCTAAATACATCAACGTCACCCGCGTTATTACATTTGATGTTCAGGACATATCTGACATACTTCATGAAGTAAAGCCCGATGGAGAAGAAGTCACAATGGAAGAAATCATGGACTACATCTCAGATGATTTGTCTGACTGGTTTGTTGGCAACTTTGGCGATTTGATTTGGAAAGATGAAAACGGAGAAGACATTGACAACTGATTTTGCAACCACCATTGTTTCTACTGACGGGTTTACCGTTGAGTACTCTGACCCGCTGCGACTAGATAGGCTCGACCCTGCTTGGTTTGTTTGGGGTTACAACCACACATTTGTCGCCCGTGTGAGCAAGCAAGGCCACTCCATTGATGTCTTTTGTGATGGAGAAATGCGAATCCACGTTTGGGACGATGGTTCTATGAAGTACAAAGACTCAAACTTCACAGTCATTAGGTACTCAGACAGACTTGAGGAATACGGTTTCAACAATGACCTTGACCTTATTGCAGCTGAACCACGAATTGAGTGGGAGAACAATGCTTGGTTTGACCTCTACTGGTCATTTGGTGTGAAAGATGAAGAGGGAGAAGACTGGTTGAACTGTGTTACTCATGAATTGAGTGATGCCGTGAATCAAGCAAAGGCTGTCATTGACGACAGAATCGCACAAAACCTCCCCGTACTCGATTAGGATAGGACTATGGCACTAAAAAGAAGCATCAAAGAAGCAGACGTAGACAAGAAGCACCACGAATTGTGGGCAGACTTAGAGCAAGAGTTCGGAAGCAAGTACCGTATCCCCTCTGAGAAGCAGTTTGAGATGAGTGCATACACCCGTGGTATGTATTGTTTGATGAGTTGGGACGGCAAAGGCTCGCCGGCCCGATACTTGGCATCGTATTCCATTGATGAAAAGACGATTATCAAGCTCGTAGCAGACTTCTGCGGCGAAGAAATCAGCGAAGATGACCTCTCTGTAACCAAAGAGAAGCGTGCAGATAAGTACGATGCTCTAGTTTCGTATGCGAAAGAGAATATCTTCCGTCAATGCACTACAGAAGAACTTGTAGAAGTCGGTGGTTTCTCGTATCAGACCACTCTGAAGTACTTACAAGAGTCTGCTTGGTACAAGAAAGTGAAGAAAGGCTTGTGGGAGTGCCGCGATGCAAAGGCCGATAGAGAAGCAGAGAAGAATTAGGCTTGCCATTTGTCTAATGGACACTCTGAATCAACGAATTTGACCTTCATTGGCATAAAACAACCACACTCCAAGCAGGCTCGAGTCTCTTTATCAAGTGATTTACAGCCTAAGCACGTCTGAAAACGCGCCATAGAGACATCGGTGGGTACTGTTTCTTCTAAGTTGTTCATAAGCCTTCTGAATAAACGCGTCACAAAGCGAGTTTAGTTCTTCTTTTTGCACCTATGCGCATACTCCGGACCCCATTGGCAAGGGTCCCAAGGTCCCCAACCCGAAGCTTTGAACATAATGAAGCCTGCTTTGAGGTTTACGAGTGGGTCAAAGAGTGGTTCTTGTGTACAAATATCCATTTCGCGGCAAATAAGAGCCCATTTATTGCGAGATGGGTCGTAGTTCACTCCATTTATCTGCAACAAACCCGTATCAGAACGGTGAGAGTAGGTAGAAACACCCGTGATATTGCAGTTCTTATCCACAATGTCGCCACCACGTCTGTTAGGACAGCCACCTGATTCTCTCAGAACGATTTGTGTGAGTCGAGGGATTGCTTTCTTGGGCCAACCTGCTGCCAAAGCGAGTTCAGGAAGCCACGAGACATCGCCGTGTCTGAAAACTACCGTCTGAGAGAGGGTTAGTGGTTCAGTCCGGTCGGCAACAGCCGATGAAAACAGCGATATTTGGTCACCCCCTATCGGTGTGCTAGGTGCTAAAGCACCAAAGGCAAAAAAAACTAAAGAGGTAACCCAACCAGCAATGATTCTCAAACTGTTCTCCTGAAATAGGTGGATAAGGTACAGGTTTAGTAAATCCTGCTTATGTAGTTCAGTAACTCAGTACTTCAATGTTATCAGATTGCAGCACAAAATGACACTATTACGTTACCCGTGGGTAATTAGTCCTTCACAATTGGCTGAGTTGCAAGCCTATCAACGAATTCATTGGGGTTCTCCAGCTTCAGAGAAACCATATAAGTCCCGTTGTTCTCCGAGACTGGCATCAGTCCCATTGAGTCAATGATGTAGCCGGCCAAAGTCAGAGAATCGTTCTCGACCTCAATGATTTCCTTGTCAGTCATCTCGTTGACGTTCTCGTCGGTGATTTGCAAGTCGGTCAAAAGCTCCTGAATATGCTCAAGAATAGCCATTCTTACTTCTGTTGCGTCCATATGGTTGCGTAGCCCTTTCGTAGGTGTTAGGCTGACACTCTAGCAAGAAACCAACCCGATATCTAAGGAGAAGAAATGAATCTTTCACCAATTACTGTGATTGGAAATATCACAGCAGACCCGGAACTCACGTTCCTTGGAAGTGGAACACCAAAACTGACATTCTCAGTTGCAGTGAATCACGTCTGGTATGACGACAAGAACGAAAAGCAAGAGAAAGTTTCTTTTGTGAACGTAACTGCTTGGCGTTATTTGGCAGAAAACATTGCACGTTCGGCAAGCAAGGGTGTAGGCGTAATTGTTTACGGCCGCCTCGAGCAGAGAACGTATGAAAAAGATGGCGAAAAGAAGTCAATCACTGAAATTGTCGCCGAAGAAGTAGGAATCTTGGTTCGTTCGATTGAGTCAATTGAGCGTCGCAAGAGTGCAGAGAACGGAACGAAGCCTGCTGCAAAGCCTGCGCAACGTCCACTCGCACGAGTTGGCTCTGAAGAAGAGCCTTTCTAACAAATTCGCCATTCCCTTGGCGTAGGTAGGTGTGTCCCATCAGTTGTTTCCGGAACGTGCAGCTGATGGGATTACACTTTTTAGATGACAACAGAACACCGAAAGTCGCCTCGACGCAAAATAAAGTCGATTGAGCGCATCGGGACTTGGGGAAACCTCAAGTATCACCACTTATTAGAGTGCGGCCACACAGAAGTTCGAGCAAGAGCATCTTCAGCTCCCAAATTAGCTTGTGCCTGGTGCTTGCGTGTCGAAGATAAAAAAGATGAACTTTCTGCGCTTGTTTCGACTGGCAATCGAACTGATGAAAACTTTGATGAAATGTTTATAAAACAACTCGATAATGAATCACGTGTTCGAGCAGAAATATCGAAGCGGCTGCAGGTCCCGGTCGACGCGATTGACGTAACAATTGACGAAATTACCGGAATTAGAGCTGCGCGCATTTTCTTTTCTCCCTCAGACGTGTCTAGAATGACGGGACAATAACCGTTCCGACACAAAGGGGAAATGTACGTGGCCAATCTTTGGGGTATTCCTGTTAAAGACCAGCTCTTTCCAAGAGGACGTGCAGCTTGCACCGGGCATAACACTGAAATGTGGTTCCCGGATTACACAGTCAACAAAGATTCACACACAAAACGTGAACTTGTTGCAAAACGCAACAAAGATATTGCAGCAGCAAAAGCAATTTGTGAAACGTGTGAGATTAAACAAGAATGTTTGATGTGGTCACTGAAGTATGAGCCGTTTGGTATATGGGGCGGCCGTGATGAACGTGAGCGTTTCTGGGACAGACGGGACTTAAAGGTTGAATGCGTGATTAATGAGCGCTTATTCATTCCGGGTCTTGGCCGTGTTTCTACAGCTACAGTAAAAACGGAGACGCGCGTCATTGGACGTATGAAGTGATAAACATTGAGGACTTTTTAAGCCGCTTTGAGGGAGTGAAAGGCGGCAACAATCAGTGGCAAGCTCGATGCCCGTGTCGAAATGATGACGAAAACCCGTCGTTGGCCATTGCATACAAAGATGAACGTATTCTTGTCAACTGTTTCCGTGGTTCTAGTGCGTGCAGCGCGCAGGAAATATGCAAAGAAGTAGGTCTAACTATCAATGACTTGTTCCCGGACAAGCCAAAAGAGAAAAAACTCTCAAAAGTTGCAGAATATAACTACTACGACGAAGCTGGGGAGCTGTTATTTCAGAAAGTACGTTACGTTGACCAAGATGGAAGAAAGACTTTCCGTCAACGCCGTCCCGTAGATGGTGGTCAATGGGAGTATTCACTCGGTGATACGCCAAAAGTTCTTTATAATCTGCCGGCAGTACGTGCAGCTATCGCAAACAACACGTCTATCTACGTCGTTGAGGGAGAAAAGGACGCTGATGCACTGATTGCACGTGGATTAGTTGCTACAACAATGCCCGGAGGGGCTGGAAACTGGCTTGATATCCACACAATGGCTCTTGCAGGCGGGACTATTGACATTGTTGCAGATAATGACGAAGTTGGCCACGAACACGCTGCTGATGTTTTCAGAAAGTTGCAAGAAGTTGGTTGCGACGTAGCTTTATGGCGCTGCCCATCAAAGAAAGATGTGTTTGACCACCTTGCAGCCGGGCTGAACTTAGATGAACTTGAGCCGCTTGACCCGGACGGACTTACGGAGCTTGTATCGGCTGAAGTCCCGAGTGAAGAAACGCCATTGACGCAAGCAATCGAGAGAATTGCGGCCACGTTGCTCAACCCGGACCTCACGCCGCAACAAAAGTTGCTAAAAGCAGCGCTTATTTCGACTAGCGCAGCAACAGAGCAGCCGCTGTATACCGGGCGTCTTGTGAAATGGCAAGATTTCATCAATGAGGAACAGTCGAGTGAGCCTAAATGGGTAATCGACGGCGTGTTGGAAGCACAAGAACGTGTAATTGTTGTTGCAGCTGAAGGCGTTGGTAAAACAATGTTGATGCGGCAGGTTGCAATTCTTACCGGGGCCGGCATTCACCCATTCACTTTTCAACCAATGCAGCAGCGGCGTACATTGTTTGTTGACTTGGAGAACCCGGAACACATTATTCACAAAATGTCATCACAAATCTTTGCTGATGTTTTCAAAATGGGTTGGGTCAAGGACGTTGAGGCTCAAATTTGGATGGAGCCATCGGGACTGAACCTGCTGAACAAGGCTGACAGGCAAAAACTTGAGGAACAGATAGAAAAAACACGCCCGGAACTCATTTGTATGGGGCCGCTGTATAAGAGCTTCGTTGACCCCGGCGGCAGAACGTCTGAATCAATCGTTGTTGAGATTGCTAAGTACCTTGACTACATCAGAACTGTATATAACTGCGCATTATGGCTAGAACATCACGCACCACTCGGTACGACGATGGCTACACGGGACTTGCGCCCGTTTGGTTCAGCAGTATGGTCACGTTGGCCGGAGTTTGGTATTGCATTATCACCCGTACCAACCGGGGAACCTTACGTTTACGACATTAGACACTTCAGAGGAGCGCGTGATGAACGTGCGTGGCCGTCACTTATCAAGCGCAGCCCACGTCCCGGCGGCCGTTTCCCATTTACAGTGTTAGAATATCTAAAGGTATGAACGATAAGAATAAAGTAATGAACCGGGAGTTCTTGGCTGAACGGGACTATCGCATTTTTGCGATGAAGAAAGCCGGGCTTGGTGTTCGAGAGATTGCTCGACGTTTCGATATGACCACAGCGGCCGTAAACAAGGCAATTCAGCGGCAACTGGCCAAGATGAACCAAGAAGCGCAGCTAAATTACTCGGAAGTTCTACGTTTGGAGCTTGAGCGGCTCGATGCGCTGCAGTCAGCTATCTGGCCAATGACACAAAATCGAAAAGTTACGTCAGATGATGGCAAAGAAGTGCAAATCGAACCAGAAATCAAGGCAATTCAGCAAGTTTTGTCGATTATGGACCGGAGAACGAAGCTGCTTGGTATGGATAATGTCAATATCAATGTACAAATGGACGTTCAGGAGAAGCAAGGCAACATAATCAAGGCAACTCTCGCCGGCCAGCAAGGAATGGCGGCTGGTGCAAACCAATTTAGTCCCGAAGAGGACGCGAAGAAGCTGCTCGAACTGATGGCGGCCTCCGGGGTTCTCCCGGAAGCTATCGTGCGTCAACTAATGTCTGAAGGTGAGCCTATCCAAGATGCAGAAGTGGTGGAAAACGATGTCGAACTCAGACAAATCAATTCAGGAAGCGATGAATGACGTGGCCGATGAAATGAAGCCGCAAGATATGAATGTCAAACCCGTTGCCCCGGTCGAAGAAGGCGACAGTCCCGCAGATAAGCAAGTGATTGTGCGGCTGACACTCGAAGAACGTGAGAACTGGAAGGCCGCCGCAGACAAGACTGGCCAAACTTTGTCAGCTTTTATCCGGGACCTTTGCAATGCGCGGGCCGATGAAGTGCTTGTCTGTTCACACCCGGTAAATCAACGTAGATTTTACCCGTGGGCCGAGTTTTGCCTGAAGTGCAATACTCGTATGAGGTAATCGCCAGAATACATCTGACGATTTTGTACCATTGAGGTATGACATCAGAACTTGTGAATTGCAAGAAGTGTGGTCTTGAATGTTTTTGGGATACCAATCGTCACGGCAAGAAGTATTTGGCCGTGAAAATGGTTCAGGAATATGCAGGTGGCACGGGTGTTTGGAAACAACCCCACTATTGCACGGCTACCCCAGAGCAGGCCGCGGAGTATCAGGCCCTTGTCAAACTTCAGAAAGACGAGGAAGCCAGAGTCAGGTTGGAAGCACTTGCTAATGGCGAAATTGTTGTTGGCCAAACGGTCAAGGTTTATCGTGGTCGCAAGGTCCCACAAGGAACGATTGGTGTCGTGTTTTGGGTTGCAGAGGAAGCAGACGATTTCGGTACTTACAAGATTGGTATCAAGTCGGCAGACGGAACTAAGCACTTTGTTGCAATCAACAATGTTGATTTCTACTTTGACGGTGCTGATGAACTCAATGCCAAAAGAGTTGCTACAGAAAAAGCAGAAGCAAAGGCACGACGCGAAGCAGTAAAAGCATTTATTGCTTCAGGAGAGGAACTGGAAATCTAATATGAAAACGTACGAGGTGTCTCTTACTACTTCTACTTCAGTCATTGTTCGTGTTCAGGCTGAGAACGAGCAAGATATGGCTGACAAGATTGCTGACCTTGACGTGATGAATGCGTTACAGGACCAGATAACGCAAGGCCAGACCTATCTTGACTGGGTTATTGATGACTGGGAAGAAATAGTTTAGTTACTTCTTCTTTTTAGTGTTTTCGTAGCGCTTCAGTAAGTTCCGGCCCTTAGCTGCAAGACGTGCTGCATCTTGTGCATTCTTCGGGACTGGCTCACCCCACGCGGCTGCGCTCAATGCAAGTCGAGTTGGTTCACCATTTGGCTTTTGCAACGGCCCGGAAGGGTTTGTGAAGAAACGTGTGAGGAAAGAACCTTTTCTACGCATCTTCTGCGGCGTATCAGCTGCACCCTTGACACCCGGACGCAAGTTGCCGCCTGATTGTCGATTGAAATGAGCTCGACCAGCTGCGGTTAGGCCGCCTTTTGGGTCTTTTAGTGGTTTTTTTGATTTAGTACTAACTGGATTTTCTGATTTAGTACTAATTGGAACGCAGTTAGGGACCATCTTCCCGGATTTTCCACGCTTCATACCAACTTGTTCGTATCCGGGCCAGCAAGGACCTGCTGCTTTACGGGACTTTGGCCGCATATCCTGCGCACGTACGGCTTCTTCTATCGAGTTTTGGTCGCGCTTACGTCGAGGAACGCCGCGTTTCTTGCGGCCATTCATATCTACTCCGTTGGCAGTAGTGCCACGAAGAATACCGAAGTCAGACTTTACTTCTTGCCTTTTCCCTGACCCGGCTTTGGTGCTTTTGGGCGCTGAACACCGGCCTTTGGTTTGCCGAAGAGCTTCTCCATCAATTCGTCCCGTGTAAGCGGCTTCACTGGGTCAAGTCCTGCAGCGTCACCCATTGGCTTCTTTTTCATCATTGGGCCTTTTGGCATTGGTCGAGCAGCACCCGGCATTGGTCGAGCGGCACGCGGCATCATTGGACCTTTTGGCATTGGCTTGTTCATACCTTTTTCACGCATTGGCATCTTGCGCATTGGACGACGTGGAGCTGCGAGTTCTTCCTCAGTTGGCTCCATTACTTCTTCGTCATCAACGAGTTCTTCTTCAGTTGGCTCAATGGCTTCTTCGTCCATCTCCATATCTTCACCCATGAGGTCCATGCCACGCTTCTTCATCTTGCGCATGCCGGAGCCCATCTTTGCTTCCATGTCGAGGAGCTCTTGGAGCTGCTTCTCAGCAAAATCTGCGTACCACTCTGCTGTGTGTTCTGCGTCTTGTGGGTTATTGCTTTGAGTCATTGTCGTTTTCCTCGCTGGAGTCCCGTTCTACCGGGACTTCTGGTTCTTTTCCGAATACGGATTCTTTTACGATTTTGGAATAAGCACGCGCTAATGCGAATACTTTGTTTGGGTCATCAAAACTCTTCGGAGTCACCATATCTTTGGCTCTTCTTCTTTCGGTTTGTACGTTTTACTAATCGATTGTCGATTACCCAATCATCATACTCGTCTGGCACACCCGGATGGGCGCGACAATACGCTTGATACTCACTAAATAATGATAACTCATCATCTTCTCGTGGATTGTAAGCCATTATTTTCCTTTTCTTGCTCTTTTGCCGGCCTTAGCCGCAGACTCAGTGTTTGGCACGAACTGTCGTCCCGCGCGTGAGCCTTCGACTTTCTTCCGATTTGTTGCTGCACGCTGCCCCGGAGTGAGTTTTTCCCACGCTGAGTCCGGGAGATAGCGGCGTGTGCCGCCGGGTCTTTCAGCTGGCTTTCCATCTGAGGTTCTCCAACGTTCTTTTGTCCACTTTTTGAGTGAGCGCTGCGTCTTTGAGGGCTTTCCTCGATAGCCGCCGCCTGCAGCTCGATATTTTTGTGCAACAAGTTGTGCTTTTCGAGCAGACCACTGTCCCGGCTTGCCGCCATCACTGCCGGCCATCACTTGGTTCTTGATACGTTCCCGGAGTGCTGGTTTCGTATAATTCATCGACTTTGTGAACTGTTCTGGCGCGTGTCTGGTGAAGTCCCGTACTGCAATCTCGGCCCATTGAGCTGATTTCACAGAAACAAGCTCTGGCACGTCGGCCATACGCCCGGAAGTCGAAAGAATTATGCCGCCGAAGTCCGGGTCTGGTTCATTGAGTGGGATAAAGCCCTTTGGTCGCCGCTTCATTCGACTTGCAACAGCTTCCCAAGCTTCACCCATACGTCCTATCATCTCTCTGCTCATCTGGGTAATTGCTTCAGTTCGTTCAGCGAGTGCTTCCTTCACGTTGGCAAAGATTTCCTTAGCGCGTTCTCTGTCAATGACTTGGTTAGCAACGAAGTCTTTGAGTAGGAAACCCATCATCTCGATGCCGCCAATGCGTAGTGCGTCCTCTAGTCCCGAGTCAACGAATGCAGCAAGGAGGTCCACTTGTTCCGTGTTTACCGGGACGTTGCCAAGTTGTTTAGCAATAGCCATCTTGCCGGCCATCTTTGACAATTTGATTCCAAACTTTACAACGTCTCGTACAGTCTTGTTCTTTTTGTACTTCTCCCAGTTCCTGTCAACGTCATCTACTACTTCGTCCCATTGGTCACGCAATTTACCCGTGAGGCGCGAGCGAATATCGGCCAATGCATCAAGCGCTGCTTGCTTTCGATTTGCATCAGTAACTTTTGGACCGGCAGCTGCTCGTGTAGCAATGTCCCGTCCATCAAGCGGCTTCTCGACTGTTCCTCGACTTGCAAAGCCCGGTTCAGACGCGGCCTTTCTCTTAGTTTCTCCAATGTCAACCATTGTTGACTTCCACTCGGTGTGTTGTCCTTGCCACGTTGAGTGGTTGTATTTATGAATACCATCGGTCTTATCGGTATCAAGTAGTGTGCGCTTGACGGGACTACCAGTTCGACTGTCCTCCCGGTCTGCAGCTCGACGAATAGCAGCTTCGACTACTGCCCAAGCTGCTTCAGCATCTGCATCTGCGCTGTGCCAGTTAGTAAGTTCTACACCATAATGGTCTGCAAGCGCGCCAAGCCTGTTTGACTTAGGTCTATCAACGTCATTGTCCTCGTATAAGTGGTCGATAATACCCTTTGAGTCAATGAACCCGGCTGGCTTCCATCTGCCCTCTAGTCCCGTGCCTTTGAGTGCTTCTTCCATTACACGTTGGTCAAAGATTTGGTATTGGCCGCCCATAACTTTGTTTTCACCAATGAAGTCGAGTGCTTCTGCCATAGCTTGTGCAATCGAAGGCTGCTGCTGCAACCACTCGTCAGTCAACGGGACTTCTATGCCGTTCTCGTCGGTACGTTTGAGATTATCTTTCGACCAACCACCAAGCGGCTGCCCCGGATTGATGTACATATTCTTTCTTTCGACGACTTTGCCATCGACTACTCGAATAATTCCCATTTGCACCGGCTTGCCGCCGTTTGTCATAATGCCGTTTTCGTCTTGTTCGATACCCGTAGTCTCAAAATCGAAGAATACAAGTTCTCCTTGCGTAAGCCGCTCGTAAACTTGTCGAAATGACGTAGCTCCCTCGAATATGTCTGCTGCTTTCCCGGTGTATGGGGCTACAGGCTCACGCGGCTCTTTAGGCGGCTCGACTGTTACTGCGTCCTTGCCAGTCCCGATAATTGTGGCTGCTTCCATTCGGTCAACCCGGAATGTGCGGCCTGCACCACGTGTCTTGTCGAAGCCCTCGACATACGTTATTCCATCTTTTTCGTAAATATTCTTTACTTCGACTCGACGTAGCGCGCCGTTGTACATAAAAGTTGCAGTTTTATTGTCATCTTTGCTGCGTTGTAGCTGCTCTTTGACTGCGCTAATCCCGGCTGGAGTTGTGACATCGACCTTTTCCAACGGGACTTCGTTGTCTCCTCGTGAAGCAAAGCCGCGCACTTCGACTTTACGTACAGTTTTAGTCTTTCCCTCCGGGCGTCGAGCATTAGGGAAGTACTCTTTTACGTAGTTTGTGAGTTCTGACTCGATTTGTTCTGCGTCGTATCCGGGGTCAATATTCATTACGGTCATTTTTGGTAGGCCGTTACTATCCTCGACTACAGATACCCGTGCAACACCTTTTCCTCTTTGTCGAACAACGAAAGTATTTGTTGTCGAGTCAACATGGTAAAGCTCTAATTTTTCACCATCTGCTGTCTCGAAGTAACGCGGCTTTAGTTTCTTGAAGCCTCGACGTTGTTTCGTATCAGCAATAGTTTGTGCTGGGACGCTTGTGTCGATTGCGCCGCGTGAAGCAAAGCCTCGAGGTACTTCTGGTTGTGGAGTGAAGTCCCGAATCCACGGCACTCGACGGTCTTTCTTGCCGCCGGGAGCATCGAACTCCGGGACATCAAGGAAGTCATAGGCCGCATCTTGCAGCGGCTTGTTCATTACGTCAAATACGTGTGGATTACCTGAAAGGATTGCGCTAATCGACTCAGCTATCAACTCATCAGCGTTGTAGTTTCCATACGTTGTATCAATGGTAGGAAGTACATCGCTAGTCCAAGTAGGGTTCTCTCGTCGAAGTCTTAGCCCTGTTGCTACATCTCCTGAGTGCAGTAGATTCCAAGCTTTAGCAATACGTGAGTCCTTATCGATTGTGCCGCGCTTTAGTCCAATTTCGATTTGGTTATCGAGGAAGTGTGCGTACTCGTGTAGGAAGATGGATTCGGGACTTTCGTCGAGTACAAGTAGGTCACCTGCTTTTGGTACGTGGCCGAGATTGACACGTCGACCTTCATCGAGGTTCTTTACTACTCGCGTACCCGGAAATATCTGAACATTGCCAGTTCCGGGAAAGAAAGCGGCCCCAAATGGGAAGTTATCGTTCTTTAGGAAAGGGCCGATTAGCTTATCGAGCTCTGCCGGGTTATCAAGTATTTCCTCAACTGCCTTGCTAACTCTCCCCATCTGAAAGCCGCCAATGAGTGAGGAAGTATCAACATCTTTAGCCAAAGCGTGCATCAACAACATACGGTTGCGTGAGCGTTCGCTACCCATCACCAGTGGTGGTAAGCCAAACTTCTCTGCATAGTGACGTAAAGCCGGCGAAGAATCAAGCGAGTCCCGAAGAATTTGTTGTGCTTTTGCCACTGCTTCTGGAGATAGGTCTGGTGGGTGGTGCTTTACTATCTTGTTTACGTGAGCAACCAATGGCGCAATCCAAGTTCGACGTGCCTTGATATTGTCAAGGTCTTTCATATCAATGAGCTTGCGAATGTCACCAATCTTTAGTCCTGCATCAATGAACATTTGCTCTAGACCAGCATCTTGGATAGTCTGGTCAAAGGTCATCATTATGTATTCCTCACGCGTGGTGGGTACGGCGTAAGCAATCTTTTGTTCGGTACTCGTGTTAGCAAAAAGTTCAGAACGCTTGACTGTTGCTTCCTCTCTGAACGGCCCCCAGCCGGTCTTTGTCGAGCGGCCATCAAGGAAAGGTATGACTTCCTCTTTTTCTACCTCTGGAGTCCCGTCTCTTGAGGCAAATCCAACGTTGAGCTGCTCTACGCTATCTTGTGCAGGGTCATTGCCGAAAACAATGTCCATTGCAGTCCTCATACCCGGAGAAAGCAACGCTTGTTCGTCTTCGTATGGAGACGTGTATGCAGAATAGGCTTCAGCGAACATCTCTCTAGGTTCAGTCCACCCATACATCGAGTTCACTTCAGGGTAGTCGGGACTCCGGAGTTTTGTCTTTCTGTTGTCGTATTGCTCCTTCCATTGCGGCCAATCGAGCATCTCAAAGAATTCTTCCCAAGTATCAGCCATAAACGCACGAGTAACTCTGTAAGCTTCGCCATCCATCCCTTGCGATGCATACAAGTCGTTCATTAGCTTGTGGTGAAGGAAGTGACCGTATTCGTGACGAACTGTTCCATCACCATCACCATCAGCGTGGGTCCACTCAATTCCTTTTGGTGCCTTCGTGACCCACTGTGCGTACCTTGACAGAAGTCGGCTCATTCTTGAAGGTTTTCCAAATCCGACAAGTGGTTCTCTTTGGTTGAGACGAATTTCGCCGAGATAATCAGGTGGATATATAATTAGTCCAGTTGCCCCATTTGTTCCGGGCAGGTGAGCACCATTGAAGCCATCGAGGCCGAGTTCTTTCAATCTTTCTAAGCCTTTTTCTGAAAGCACTAACGTTGGTGGCGCACCATACATTTGGTGGTGACGTAAAAAAGCTGGTTGGTTTTCGAGTATTTGTTGTAGTCCTACTTTTAGTAGCGCTGCATCTTGGAAGTCAAAAAACTCTGCAAGTTCATCAAGCTCAAGTCTTTCCTGTTTACCATCTTCGTCTCTAGTCCCGAAATATCGTTGAAAAAATAAACGTAGTTCTTCTTCTTTTACGAGTTTTGGGTCATCAGGATTTTTGTAATCAGACATCATTCGGTTGAATAATTCATCAAAGTCGCTTGGCACTAGTTCATCAGCAATTTCAGAAGCATTCAGGTTTTTGTAGACTGGATGCCACTTATCCTTGTTTCCTGCTGGGGTAAGTACATCAGCACCTCTAGAAGCAAAGCCTTGTATTTCTACTCTTGCTTGAGGTGTGTGCGACTGCCTCTCTTGTAGTTGTTCCACAAGTCCTGCATTTTGGTCTAGTTCCATCAGTTCAGAGATAATGCCTTTTAGGCCACTACTTACTAAGTCATCATCATCTTGTTCAGGGGAGAGTATGGCACTCATTGCCTCTGCGAACTGTTCTACTGGAGAAGTCTCACCATATACGGTGCGAACAAAGGGCATATCGTCTGGTAGTTCACCTCTATCAAAGAAGGCAGTATCCCACTCAGGCTTACCAAATAGTCCATTGAATATGTCGCCTGCTTTACCAAAGGTCTTTAGGCCATTGTTAGTCCATTCGTGAGAGTTGATATATCTTGCAAGGTTCTTTAGCCTGCTGTCACCACTATCCTTGTGTATGTCACCTAGTGTTCTACCTACGTGGTGACCAAATTCGTGGAGCATTGTGTGTCGTAAGCCTTCTTGTACGACCCACCTTCTGGAGTTCTTGTGACCACCTGATTGGTGCTGTGGTGTGAGGCGAGCAAGTATCTTGCCTAAGGTGACATTGCTAAGCTTTCTTACAATGTTGTTCTGCTTTACGCCATCTTGTGAGAAGCCAATACCAAAGTCGCTTGAGTAGATACCTTGAAAGCTTGCTGCCACATCTTTACTGAATACGAACATAGGTGGCATACCAAACTCATCTACCAATTGTCTGAACTGTGGTGAACTATCTAGGTTCTTGGCAAGGGTTTCTCGTACTGCTCTTATCTTGGTAGGTGAGAAGTCAAAGGGTATATCGTTACCCATATCCTTACCCGTGAGCTCTTTTATTTGTTCTTGTATATAGGCAATAACTGCTTCTCTGTCTACTGTTCCACGTTTGTTACGAAATGGATTAGCAGTGAGGTATGCAACGGCTTGCTCTGCGAACTGTGCCATCAGTCCTTCTAGTGTGTCTGGTACTACACTCTCTACTATCTCTGCATTAGACATACCTTTATGTCTGTTGCGATGGACTTGCTTCTTGTTATCAGCAATTGCCTTGCCTGCTTCTAATGCTTTTTTTGTTTTCTCAATGGCAGCATCTATTGCACCAATGACTGCAGGTCGTTCAAATGGTGTGTTGTCTTGCACCATACCATCGCCATCACCATCTATTGCATTGGCATCAAATGATTGGTTGAGTGCTTTTCGATTGTAACGATTGAGTTCAGTTACATCAGCGACATAAGACAAGTTATTCATTGTCTGTCTATTGTAAAGTAAGGGTATGAGGGGGTATAGCAACTAAGGGGTATTGGGTATGGTATCCGGTTAGATACAGACTAAATAGTCCCGATTTTGCATCACATTGCGATACGAAGTGAATTGTGTGAGTGCAGTTACTTATTGAGCTATTAGTCGTGTTGTGCTAGGGTGTGCAACCAAATACGTTGTCATATAGACAAGTCCGTATCCGGGTTACCTGTAGAGGTGCTTACGGGACTTTTTTGAACGACCTTATGCATGCGCGCCCCCTCTGTGCCAAAAAATAAGGGTGGCAGAATCCTGATTAGATTTATCCGTTTCCTACAGGGTTGTGGTGATGACATTCCCATTTCGCTGGTCTGGTGGTGGTAGTTCCTTTACCACTAGGGCTCTCTGTAGCCATCTATCAGTTCCATCGTATCTTGGCTGGAAAGGTGCTCTCCCATGTACACAAGTGTGGTTGTTGATAACCAAGATGTCTCCAGTCATGAGAGCAATCTTTCGTGTAGCAAGTTTGATTGCTTTGTCTAGATGCTCTAAAGCAAGTACTGCTTGTGGAGTTGTTCCCTTCATCAGGGTTTTGTCGTAAATAAGCGAATTTCCATTGAGGACAGAAGTAGTGATTGTCCTATCTGGTTGTTCGTCATTTTGGAAGGAGATGTCTAGGGAGGTAGTGAAGATTTTCTCTCTAAGAATTTCTTTGATGCCGCCGCTGAGATTTCTTAAAATATTGGAAATCGTTGCAATCGTGGTAAAAGCATCTGGGTCGCCCCTTAGACACATCAGCAAAACATAGTCAGGTCGATAAGGATGGAAAGCAGTCTCAGTATGGAGTTCTAATTGTGCTTTAGAAGACGTGGAAATCTGTTGGTATTCAGTCTTATGGTTAGGCACAAGATTCTGAATCATCATTCCGTTTTGTTCCTGCTTGTAGCCAATTAAATGTCCAAATAGCGCCGCTTTTTCTCGGAGAATATTTGTTTCAGGCAGAATGACATTCTGTGGCGTGAGTGGAGTTGGTGGCACGTCATCACCGGTGAATTGGTAGGGGTACAACTCATACTCAAACACGTGGAATTGATTTAGATTTAACTGAGGGGCTCTGAATATCATAAAATCGTTTCTATTTCTGTTTAGATTTATCCATTATTAATAGATACTAGTCCCTCTTAGACCACGCTGACAGCAAAGGTAATACAAGGAATAAAATGCAGGGAATCAACTGTCGCAATAGCTCGCCTCTCATGGGCGCAGGGAAATCTGCGAAGTAAAACTATACTACATTTAATATTAAAAGCGATAATTCCGTGCAGGGTCACAGCCCACGCTTAACGGAGTTACCGCATCCTCGACCAGGATGGGGATAAGGTAGCAGAGATGAGCACAAACTTCAATTCCAGAGAACTCTATCCATTGGTAGTTCGTCAGTCTCGGTATTCAGGCGTGTACGAGGGCGGCGAATGGATTGCTATCCCAAATTACGATGAGTCGGATGAAGCATTGGCTGATTATTTACATGGAGATGATGAGTACTTTTACATTTGGGCAGAACAGACAACATTTGGTGCTGGTTCAACGCCATCTTCGGCTCTTGCTGACCTCTATGAGAAGTTGAACTACTAATCTCAATACACGATTAGATATATCTATTTTAGAGATACTTATGATTGTTGTATCTCATTGTTAGATTGCGATGTCATACTCATTGCCATGGAATTCATCTTATTTTTCGTAATTGCACTTGGCATCATTGGTTCACTTCATGCATTTGTCATGAGGTCTGTGGAGAGCTTTGAGGGTTATGGTTCACAGAACACTCGTCAAGAGTGGCGTGAATTTGAGCGCCTCAAGAACGGCGCCCGTTTCTAATTATTCCCACATATCCTTATTGGGTGGCTGAATATCTTTTCGTATTTTAATTAGGCGAGATATTCCAGCTGCAGTAACCAATGGAAGCAGTAAGAAAAACGTGATTAATTTAACCGTTTCTTCAGTACGAGATTCGTTGCTCATTTTGCTTCCCTAAATGATTTGTGCATGAATAATGGTATCACCGAACCCATATACCCAACCTCTCTGACTCAGTGCCTTCATCACTAATAAACCTGTAACCATCTCTAATTAAATGGGTGTACTGGAAGTTGATGTCAAAATGCTCTGGGTGTTCGTCCTTCCAAACTGGAATCATTGATGAGTTCCCATGGGAGAAATCAGCATTGCCACGAAGGTGGATTTCGATGAGCTTCCCATCAATGAATTCACAGTTTATCTTGCTATATCTAAGCGGAATAAACCCTAGGAACTGTGGCAATGGATATGTCTTTTCGGTCTTTTCCCAATAGGTGAACCTACTGTATGGGTGTTGCTTGTGTTTTGTGCCAACCACTGAAAGAATCGGTTCATATTTGACGTAATCAATGCTTAGATGCTCACCAGTAAATATCTCACACCAGAATTCACTTGGATGGAGATGCAGGGTTTCGTGTTCAATGTATTCCACCCGTGCTTTTTCGCCCATCCCCTCAATATTGATAATTGGTCTAACAAAATAATTGCCCGGTTTTGGCACTGGTATTCCACGCGGCCCACACAGATGACCTGATTTTTTAGCGATGATTAATTTATCAAAAATCCAGAGGTCATCTAATGCACAGTTTTGCCATGCAATCATTTCTGGAGATAAATCCATTATTTACTCTTCGCTGTCTGGAATTCCGTTCCCGTTTTTGTCTTCTGCATTGCGACCAGTTGAAATCATCAAACCAGCGAGTGTTCCAGTAATAAATGTTGCAACTGAAGAGAGAACACTAAAGAACATCTTGTCGTTTTCTGCCTGAGCTCCAATTGGCTGTGTTACGAATACAAGTGCATATAGAACTCCAACTGTGGTAAGTGTTAGAACTCCTGCGAGTACACATCCAACAACGAACTTGAGTCGTGCGTCTAGGTCTTGTGGTGTAAGGCGATTTTTCATGGCGCGACCGTCTCCTCTACTGGAACTATTTCTATTGTTGTTTCTGTTGGATTGAAACCGAGCAAAGCTTCCGTGCAGTTTCCATCTACCATGCATGTTGGGGGGTTGCATTCTTTTGTCTCCCAATTTTCAGGGTCTTGGCATGAATATCTGTAGTGGCCGTCATAACCACAGGCTGAAACTACAATCAGCATGAATGGAAGCAGTTTGATTAATCGTGTTGACTTGTACATGCACTGTAACCCATTAATTCGTTGCAAGTACAACCGTTCAAGCATGAAGTTTCACATTCGCAGTACAAGCATTTGCACTCAGACTTTTCGTGATTTTGATGCATTATTCGCCTGCTTTTTGTGCTGGTGCTTTCTTGTCAACCTTGTTGAAGACTTCATTGATTTCCGAAGAGGACAATTTCCCATCTTCAAGAAATGCGCGCGAGAGTCCTTCGACTACGACTGCAACCCCTGCAATTCCAGCCATGAAGACAGCCTTGAGTACTGGAACGCCAGCAATAGTTCCTGCACCGATAACACCGAGGCCAGATGCGGCAAAAGTAGCCAGAATTCTAAGGAGTACATTTACAAACAAATCTTTTTTCATATGAATATTATCTCATAAAATTAAAAGCCGCCAGCGAACTTAATCACTGGCGGCTTTTATAATCCGAGGAGGGATTTAGTTAGGCTTGTACGCCACCTGGGTGGGTGCCACGGAGAGTTGCAATGTCGTAAACATTGTCACCCGAGTCAGCTGGAACCATGTCGTAGGTTACGAGCACGGAGAGGTTTGCACCTGCAACTGAAGAGCCAACTTGGTCAACATCGACCGAGATGACATCGCCTGCTGCGAAGGTGCCTGCTTCAACATCTCCACTGTTGTCAGAGAAGCCGCTGATTGCAATCGAAGGGCGATTTGCTTGGGTTGTGAACACTGTCGTACCAGCAACATTTACGTCGCAGACGAGAGCAGCACCAGTTGGTGCAGTTGTTACAGCCGTTGTAATTGAACGAATGGTTCCAGCATGTGGCATGCGAACTGCAGCCTTGCTGGTTGTTGCGATAGTTCCGGTTACTGAAAGAACGATTGAGGCTGGTGCCGATTGTGCCATTTAATTCTCCTTTAAAGAATGTTTAGATAGCCAATAATAGCAGACGATTATTTACCGTATTGGAATATCTAGGGCTTCCTACCCTCTTCCGACTCCATTTTGTAGATTTCATCAGCAATTTTCTTGGAATAGCGCTTTCTGAGATTCCAGATTTTTTGGTTCATCTCGAACATTGCCTCAGTTTGGCGGGCTTTACGCATTACATCGCTTGAGAATGTGCCGTACTTGTTGAAAAGGTGATTATCAATATCTGAGGCTTCAATCAGGATGTCGGAAACCCAGTTTGCACGGTTATCAATGGCAATAAGCATCTCGCACATGCCCTCATACCCAAAGTCGTTATAGGCACGGCTCACGCTCATCTGGCAGAAGTTTTTCCGGTACGTGGTTTCTGCATCAGATGCAGTGGCAATGAATTCTGCAATAAAATTCGTCAAACCCTCGCGTGTTACCTCGTGGATTTCTGGTGAGTCTTCCTCCCACTCATCGCCCATTTCTCCATCTGGATTAAAGTCGCTCATGAGAGTCTCCGTTCGATTTTGTTCACTTGTTAATCATCTCACGATTCGTGTTTAGGCCATTGAAAGGATGAGTTCCTGGGCGGCTGTCTTTTTCTTATTAACCCAAGAATATGTGTTCATTGAGGCAATGGCTCTTTCGTCTTTTGTTGCCTCTCTGTAGTGGTCAAGATACTCAGCAATCGTGTTGTACATTGCCCAACCATTTTGACCAACGCCACCAGCATTTGTCTTCTTTGGGTAGAGGACCTTCATCGCTTCAAGAATCAGTTCTCGATTTTTGCGTTGAGTTTTACTCTCTGTTTTTGCTTGAGTGAACAGGGTGTTGACAATATGGTCAAACTTTGCTGATGACCTATCAATTGGAATTTGCATCATTTTTTCTGCTGTTTGGGTGAACAGATGCGACCAAGACTTTGACAGTCTCAAGACCTCTTGTGCATCACTCACAATGAAGTCAGCATTTTTTGTGTGACGTGCCGTAACCTTCATTGATGCATCTTGAATTGCTGTGAAAACAGTGTTTTTACATACAGCACGAATTGGTGTGTTTGCAAATGTGATTGGTGTCTTCCCATCATGACCATTGCGGACAACGATGTATCTATCAATTCTGTCGTTGATTCCATTTGGGTCAACATAAACAGCACCGAGGTCTAGTGTTGCGAAAAACTCACGACCTTCATCCAGAACTCCACATGTATCTACAAGTGCATCGCCCTTTGATGCCCCAACAACAGCGAGAGCCCTTTCAAGAACCTCTCTGTTTTGTTGAACTACATATCGTGTTCCAACTGTTGACAATGCGTTGAAAGTGCCATCACCATTTACACGAATTGTTGCACGAGAATCCTTGACGATAATTGGTGTTCCGTCTGGATTTAATACGAAGTTTCCTTCAGCATCTACAACTGCAACACCGGCTGTAACCACATCAAAGTCTGCATGGGCAGCACGAAGCATGTCTGGAATTGTCTGTAAACCCTTTACTGGGGTTCCCAGTTTGTGCCAAGGAATTGAATGGTCGGCATAGGCCATCCTCGCCTGCATATTTGTGATTTCAATTCCATGTGCCATGCCTATAGGATAGTGCATATGGGACGTCTATCTGATTTTGATATTGAATCTTTAGGAAAAACATTTGACTTTGAAAAGGATTTAGCATTTGGTCAAAATGGTGAAAAATCCATTATTGAATTTGCTAAAGCAATTGGCTCTGGTGCTGTTGAGGTAAAGACCGACAGGTATAAAAACGGCAAAATGGTTGTTGAAACTCATCAAAGTCCCGGCAATCGAAAAGGAACTGATGGAAAAAACATTTGGGTTCCTTCAGGACTGAACGTAACGAAAGCTGAATGGTGGGTTTACATCTATTCAGTTGACCAATCGTTTGTGATGTTCAAGGTTGACCGACTAAAGAGATATTTGCGAGCTCATCCAGAGATGTACAACAGCAATACAAAGCGAGTTATGGCACCAAACTCAGACAATCCAGCACTCGCTTGGATTATTGAGAAAAATGATGTCATCAACATGATTAGTTCTGCTCAATACGATTAAAACCTTTATCCATAAGGGTTTTAAGAGTTATTTTTTTTATTAAAAAAGGTTGTTGTTGTGCTTTTTAACTGCGTATAGTAAATGTTAGTTAGAAATCATTACTAAGAAAGGCAACCATCATGTCGGATTACACCAAACTCAAAAAAGAAGGTCTCAAGCGCGGTCGTCCTCGTCTTCCAGAAAACGAACGACAGCAGCGTAAGCAACTTGTTTTGATGCGCGCAGAAGCACGTCGTCGGGCAATGCTTGTCATTTGCGACAGGCACTCCGAAGAACTCAAGAGTCAAGTTGAAATTGAATTGAAAGAATTGCTCAAGCAGAGCAAGAAGAAATAATTACTTCTTCTTTTTCTTGCCAAAGAGTCGTTTCCAGAACGGACTCTTCTTTGCAACAGCAACAGTGATGTTCACGCTTTCAGTGAGTTCATTTACGAACTTCTGAGCATCAACAAAATGCTTGTCAATGGCAGATGTGTCAATCAAGTCGTCCTTTTTTTCAGCTTTTGGAGCTGTCTTTTTAGGGGCGGCTTTTTTGGCTGGTGCCTTCTTTGCTGGAGCCTTCTTTACTGGTTTCTTGTTTGTTGTCATAGGTACGAATCTTAGCCACACTCAAATACGCTGTAGTGGAACTACATCCCCTGCAGGAAATCATTATCGTTTAGGCTTTCTTGAGTGGAAGACGACTACATTGACGATGTTCAGAAAATGGCATTGATTGCAACGTCGTCCCAGTTGGCAAAAGAGGCTTCGGTATCAGTTGAGGGAGTCGGGGAAGACCTCAGTTTTAATTTCTTTGGCTGGGTTGGTGGCTCGCTCAGGATTATCTGCCAGATGAGTAAGCAGGCAATGAGGGAATCGCACCCAGATAGGTTTGCTGCCTCCACGCACCTCTGCATGGCTCTCAGACGCTACTGGGGAGTCACGGACATAACCATGGTTGCAGAAGGCTTTATATCCCTAGACCCTCTTACAACGCGTGGGAGAGACCTTAAACGGCTCTTTGCTGATACGGGCGATATCGGAGAGTGCATAACTGTGACTCATGCCTATATGGACCCAATGAGCGAACCCTCAAAGCCAGCAGTGAGCCTTGTGGCGATTCCCTATGTTTATGGGCTAGGCAGGAAGGTCGAATGGCAAAAGATGCTGGCCGCACCAGATGACGGAGTAAAAATTCTTAGAGAAAGCATGTACCCACAAATGTTAATGAGGGTGCTCACTGAAAAAGCGGAAAAAGATGTTCCAGATGATGCTCTCTATTCAATTATCCAGCAGATGATGGAAAATGGTTTTGAAGTATTTGAGTTTGAGATTTAATGTAAACTTTTAATATGGATTATCCACAGCATCCGTTCCATAATTCAACCATTGGTGTTAACAATGGGATTTCAAGCATCGGAAGTATAAAGATATCCACAGCCGACCGGCAAAAATGTCCAGTGTGTGGTCACAAGACCGGAGATTGCACTGGGGAATCACCTGCGCCAAAACATATTGCAGGCTTCAACCAAATTGAGTCGTTGAAAAAAACACAAACATTGCTTGTTGAAGAAGATATTTACGAAGAAAGACAAATTACACCTTTTAACAAGATTCGTGTAGTTATTCACCATAAGGGGAGTTATATTTCCCTGGATGAGGCCAAGAAATTCGGTCTCCTCTAGGATATTTCACTATTCATTTGTGAAGTAGAATAGTTAACTCTAATCGTAACTACTTAATCTACAAGGGGCTTTATGGCTTATATTGACGACTCTTTCGTTGCTTCCTACTCAACTCAAACGCCTCCTTGGGGATTTAGTGGTCTTGGGGAAATTGTTTATCTTCGCACCTATTCACGCAAGAAAGACAATGGTGATTTGGAGAGCTGGTCAGAGACATTGCAGCGTGTTATCAACGGCGCAATTGAAGTTGGCGCAAAACTTTCACAGGAAGAAGCAGAAAAACTGTTTGACCACTGCTTTAATTTGCGAGCATCTTTTTCTGGTCGTTCGTTGTGGCAACTTGGGACACCGCTTGTCAAGAAACTTAATGCAACATCGCTGAATAACTGCTACTTCACAAACATTGAAAAAATTGAAGACTTTGAGATGCTGTTTGAGTACCTCATGCTTGGTGGCGGTGTTGGATTCTCCGTTGAGCGAGCAAAGATTCACGACTTGCCAAAAGTTAGAGAGAATGTTGTTATTACCCATGAGCGCAGCAATGATGCAGACATTATTGTTCCTGACTCACGTCAAGGTTGGAAGCGTCTTCTTCATTCAGTTCTTAAGTCCTACTTTGAGACTGGCAAATCGTTTAGTTACTCAACCATTTTGATTCGTGAATACGGCGCTCCACTCAATACATTCGGTGGCACCGCTTCTGGTCCCGGCGCATTGATTGAGGGCATCAAAGATATTTGTGGTGTTATGGAAAACCGTGTTGGGAAGAAACTTCGCTCAATTGATGTTCTTGACATCTGCAACATCATTGGTCGAATTGTCGTTTCAGGTTCTTCACGTCGTTCCGCGCAGATTGCAATGGGTGACCCAGACGATGTTCTATTCCTCCGTGCAAAAAATTGGGGTTCAGGAAATGTCCCTGCATGGAGAGCAAACTCAAACAACAGCATTTATGCTGACTACTACGAAGAAATCCAGCCAGAACTCTGGAAGGGTTACGACGGAACTGGCGAGCCATACGGTTTGTTGAATCGTCGTCTCGCAAGACGTTTTGGTCGCACTGGAGAAGTGAAAGTAGACAACTCAATTGAGGGATTTAATCCATGTGCAGAAATTGCACTTGCTGATGGAGAGTCGTGCAACTTGGCAACACTGTTTTTGCCAAACATTGACTCCTACGAGCAGTTTGTGGAAATTTCTACACTCCTCTATAAGGTTCAGAAACAGATTACGCAGATGTCGTACCCATATGAGAAGACGACAAACATTGTTCGCAAGAATGCTCGCCTCGGACAGTCTGTAACCGGAATCCTGCAATGCGGTGAAGAGAAGTTGAAGTGGCTTTCTGATGGTTATGAAGCATTGGTTGATTACGACGCAAAGTTCTCTAAGGAAAACGGTTTGCCAACCTCTGTGAGACTGACAACAGTTCAGCCTTCGGGAACGCTGTCACTCCTGCCTGGTGTGACGCCTGGAATTCACCCTGCATATGCGAAGTATTACATTCGCCGTGTTCGCTTCGGTTCTTCTGACCCACTCGTAGAGGCATGTCGCAAGCGTGGCTACAAAGTTCAGTGGGACATGGGTCTTGATGGAAGAGAAGACCACACTAGATATGTAGTGGACTTTCCATGCGAGTCGCCAGAGGGTTCAATCCTTGCAAAGGACATGACTGCAGTTGAGCAGTTGGAGTGGGTAAAGAAGATGCAAACGGAATGGGCAGACAATGCTGTTTCGGTAACCGTCTATTATCGCAAGGAAGAACTTCCAGCCATTCAAGAGTGGTTGTCAAAGAACTATGACAAGAGCGTGAAGTCTGTTTCATTCTTGTTGCATACTGACCACAACTTTGTTCTTCCTCCATACGAGGAAATTACCGAGGCAGATTATAAGAAGGCTGCAGCAAAGATTGATACCAGTATCCCAATGGTTCAACGCTCATTTGATGGTGATTTGGATTTGGACAACTGCGCAACAGGAGCATGTCCAATTAAGTAATTACTTAAATTCCGCCCAAGTCTTATCGCCTACACCGAAATACTCTCTGGCATAGCCAGATTGAATGATGTCTTTATTCAGGCAAGCCGTAGATGGGTCATCTACCTTGTCTGAACTAAAGATTCTTGCAAGAACACGACCGTATTTGTCATTCTTGTCGGGGATTGTGTTTACAAAAACCCACTGGTGATTTGTCAGCCAGTCTTTGGTAAATGACTTCGCCTTCAATCCCATTTCTTTTTCTGCGAGGTCTTTTGTTCTTGATTCTGGTGTATTTACTCCGTAGAGTCGTACACGAATTTTGTGATGGATATTAAATCCAAGGTCAATCATGAGGTCGATTGTGTCACCATCAATGACATTTAAAACAGTTGCTCCGTACCAAAATCTTTGCATTTAATAATTATCCCACATAATACAAAAACCCCGCCCCAACCTTTCGGCCAGAGCGGGGTTCTTGTTACTTGCGGCTAATTATGCGCTTGGTGCTGCGTCAAAGTTTACCTTGACGAAGGACTCTGGACGCTTGACAGCAAGGGCGAGTCTCTGCTCGGCCAAGATGACAATCGCGTTGCGGATAAAGAAGTCTGCATGCTGTTCCGAAATGCGGATGCTTGCTTGTTCACGGTCGTAGAGCTGTGCTCCCTGACCAAATGAACCAACAAGTGCAACACCCTCGGTCATTGCTGGGGTTTCAACGATTGGCAGACGCCATACCTTTGGCTCGCCACCCATTGCAACCGAAACTGCGATGAGGTACTGGCCATTGCCGTCCTTGGTCAATTCGATGTCTTCCCAGTCGTTTGGATGCATTACTACACCCGATGGCTCGTAGTAAGCCAAGAACGAAAGGGTTGCTGCACGACGAATTGCATCAGCCTTGGTGTCGCTCATACCAGCAGTTGCTGAATAAGCACCATCAGACCAGTCGTAGGTCTGAATGCCTGATGTCTGAAGAATACCAGTGAGGTTTTCTCCCGTGCCATCGCCATTGAGGATTTGAGCATCTTCCTGAAGACGGAGACCGTACATCAGTTCGTTGTCAATGATTGAGCGTAGTTGTGGCTCATCAGCAAGAACGTTTCTGTGTGCTGCTTCCCAGTGTGCAAGGGTCTTGACCGAAGTCTGTACACCCTCAAACGACATGCTTGACTGTGGCTTCACACCAAAGGTTGCTGAAGCTGAACGCTCTGCAACTGCTGCGGCATTGTTCGTGAAACCGGTCATGCGGAAGTATTCAATGATTGCTGCAGTCGTGGTACGAACTGGGAACAAGTCACGAACTCTCTTCGTACGCTTTGGCTGAACGATGATTGGGTCGCGCTGTACGGTGCCAAACTGAGTTGGGAAACCGCTAGGCATCGAGGTGAACACGTCCTTTACGTTGTAGTTGTTTGCAAGGCTTGAGCCGTACTGGAAAGGTGCTGGCATGTTTGCGCCATTCTTTCCACCATTCAACGACTTGAATTCTGCTGAAGCAAGGAATGCCTCACCAATTGATTCAAGCTGACGGGTTGGGATTGCGTAACCAGCAGCAGCTGCGGCAGCAACTGACTGACCACTTGCTTCCGAACCCCATTCCTTTACGGTGTTCATTGCTTCCATGCCGTCAATCAAAGACTTGAGTTCCTTGATATCGGTCATGTTCTTGTCGAATGCTGACTTCTGCTTTGCATCAACAATTACGGTGCCGTTTTCGACTTTGAACGAATCGGCGATTGCTTTGTTTTCCGCCATCTTTGTGCGGAGAGCTCCTTGAAGCTCCTTCAGGTTTTCTGACATGATTTTCCTTTTGTTTGTGGAAGGTTGATTATTGAGGTCAGCTCAGGTAAGCACCCAACCGATACCTATCAAAAATAGCAGAGGATTTCTATTAGTTAGGGGAACTAGTAATAAATACAGTTATTTAAGTTTGCGCTTTTTTAATTCCTCATTGACAATCGTCCTGACCGCCCTGCGCTGTCCTTCAAGTTGACCGCGTCGTCCAAGTGCAGTTGACCCAGCAAGACGGGCATAATCGCTCATATTTGTGCATGGTGTCCATACGGTTCTTCCGTTTTTTGACACTCTTCTAGCGATTCCAATGCAACCAAGCTGGCGAGACCGTTTTCTTGCAGATTCTGGCTCAAGGAAGACATCTGGGTCATTATCTTTCGGTGCTGAGATAGGTAGAGCCTTGCCTCTGATTCCATAAAGACCACCACTTGGTAGCGTCCCTATTCCCGAAACTGGTTTTTCGTCTAAATCTTCAAACTTTTTCTTTCTTGGCTTCCGTTTTTCCCCACGCTCAGAAGCCTCAACCAATGCCGACTTGCCACGAGCCAATTTTTCCCTACGGCGAAGCGATGAAATCGTATTGCTCCCATACCAAGAGTCGCTTTCTGCCTCATTTGATATGCGAACCATCTCTTCCATGTTTTTACATGGATGCCACTTTCCGTTCTCGTCCCTGTGAGCACCAGAGCATCCCATGTTGATAGCCATTCTCAGTGCATAAGCCTGAGCTTCCTTATCTTTGCTTAACATTGCTGCCCTCCAAAATTTTTGTCTCAATATAAAGGTTCTGATATAGGCGCTGTTGCTTTACTGCCAGAATCGGATAAACCATTGTTTTTGATTTAGTCATCCTTCTTCTTCGGCGCCTTCTTCTAAGAACATTTCGTGTTACACCAAAAATAAACTCACCAGGATACTTAACCGAAATCTCTTCTTGTGTTGTAAGAGATTTAACCCTTCTGTTAAGTCTCCTAGAACTTGATAGAAGATTCGCTTTTTCTTTCGGAATACTAAAAGCAGTACTGAACTCATCCAAGAGTTCTGGTGTTGCTTGAAGCATTTCTGTCATTTTCATTCCATATGGAACATTGATGGATTTATTATTTAGATTCTCTTGAGCAGCCCATTTTTTTGACTGCTTACTGATGCCGTATACACGCTTATGCTCCCCTTCGGAGAGGACAATTGCATAAGGTTCATTGCGAGCAACATCAATAAGTACTGAGTAATTCATCTATTTACCAAGCGAATCTCGTATTAGTTGACCAGAATTTGACAGTTGTTCTACTCGTTGTTTGAATAACTTTGAGATGATTTCAACGTGTATTTTTTCTCCCTCAGAAAGTTTTCCGTCAGTTGATAAACGTGTCCGGTACTGAGAAAGATTAAACTTTTTAGCACGAGCCAATAATTGCGAAATATACTTTCGCATCTGTGCTTGTTGGTCTGCTTTTAGTTGCTGGTAATACTTTGAGTATTCAGACATGATTGATTGACTGAGCAGCTCATCTACCTTCATCTTCTGTCTTTTTGAGATTTCAATATTGTCCAATGACATGAGCGAACCAGAAACATTCATGGCTGACATTGGGACAACCCTGTCGCCCCTTCTCATTGCAATAACGGAATCAGGTGTTCTGACTCGCTGGTCAGTAACCAAGTCTGCAACTAGTAGTTTTGCCACATCTTCTGGGGAGAAGTCTTTCCATGAAGCATTCCTGTCAACAGTCGCTCCGAGCATTGCACTTTGAACATCTTCTCGAAGGTATTTTCTTCTGTCACCAGAACCAACCAAGAAAACGTCCGGTGATTCAAGTCCAAGGAATTGTTGAACATCTTCAGAGAATCTTTCTGAAAGTGCTTCATATTTTCCAGGTCGTTTGTTATAGATATATTTGCGCGAACCCAAATCAATCATTGATGAATTTGCTGACAGTTTTGTCTCTTTGAAAAGTCCGTTAGTTGCTAGAACTTTTGCGAGAATTGCAGGGCTGATATCAGCCATATTCCCGCCACCGTTAATGTGGGCAATCGCTTCGTCAATGTTGGTAATTTTCCCAGAGATACCTGCAAAAGTATCGGTTTCTCGTGTTGAAAGATTTTGGGTTCCAATTGGTTTCATTCTCTTTTTTGTAGAACCAAATGTTTCTTCAACCCATTTTTCACGATTCTTGCCACCACGGAAAATAACTTGATGTGGATTTTTTATGTTAGGGAAATTTTCCGTGTATTTAATTCCGTCGCCAGTTTCATTTGCAACGTACTTTAGTCTTGCTGTTGGGTCTAATGAAACATCAATAGAATTAGCCGTATTTACGGTTCTTCCAAGTTTTCTTCTTTCACCAACGGTTAACTCACGAACTTTTTGCAGAGAGAAAGTGTTCCCACCCGGTGTTACATAAAGTAATTGATTTACTCCAGTATTTGAAAGCAAACCAAGTTCATCTCTACCGAATTCGGTTTGACCAAGTGCTGACTGAATGTAGGTTGCACCTTCCATGTCTCTGTTGTCTGGAATTGTCCGAAGAACAGAAGCAGGAACTACTGGTTGAAGTACGAATCCATCTCGTCTCACCAATCTAAAGTTTCGTGTATCAACACCACCCAACTGTCTAACCATCTCGGCTACGCCTTTAGAACGAGCAGCCCCGTTTGCTGTTGAAACTTTCGGAATTTGCACGTTTGGTGCACGACTAATTACAGGGCTATCAATATATTCACCTGGACCAAGAATTCTTCCTGAAGCTGGTTTCGCTTTAGGTCCTCTTGATGCCCGAGCCAATGCTCCTATTGCAAGACCAATTGGGCTTGGAATATCAAAAAGTTTTGCTCCACATGTTGAAAGGCGTGAGTCAGTAAATCTTCCACCGTACTGATATCCCTCTGGGCATCTATACCCACGATTTTCTCCCGGTCTAGAACCACCGACGCCAGGTTTTCCTGGAGTTAGTGTTCTGTAAACTGCAGAGCGAACAGGCGAACGGAATGGGTCAGAGTCCCCCGGAATTGCAAGACTAAGAAGCGTGTGTCCAAGTCTCTTTACCTGCATGCCACGCTGTCTTCTGCTGTAGCCAGTGACCATTGCTATGGCTTTAAACTCCCTTATTTCTGCCCTACCGAGAGTTTTGGTGCGAAGAATATTGTTGGGCGTTGATTCCGTGCTCTTTTTTAGAATTACACGAGTCTTCTTCGCTTGACCATCAGATTGATTCGTCATCGTTATCAAGCAATCCGTCTAGTCCGCCACAACAATCATTATCACTTGATGCTGGGAATGGAATTGATTTTTCTCCCATTCCAGCAATTGGGTCACCAACGATTTCCCAGTTGTCATGATTTCTTAAATACTCTGTAAAGTCTGGTTCCATTTCACAGAATTCCTTGAGCGCCTTTGTGGCCATTCTGTAATCGTCACCAGTAACAATGCTGTCTTCAACTGGTGGCATTCCTTTAAACTCTGCAAAAAATACATCATCAGATTTTTTACCACTAAGACGTCTGGAAAAATCTGCATCACTCCAGTTATTCTTCTTGAGTTTTCCTCTGCAGTTCTTCATACCTGGATGGTGACATCCTTCATTTGGCCATAATCCAGTTGTCTCATGATGGAGCCATGCACAGATTCTTTCAAGTGGGTACAATTCTGGGTGGTCTGCAAGAATCACGCGGCATCGACGGAATCCACCTGGCTTACGCATAATTGGTCGCCAGTAACGCAGAAGCCTCTCAAGATTTCCACGGCGGGGACCATAACCACGGGTACGTGCAGTTACGATTTCTTGCGGAACCAAGCCACCTAGCGGCCCACCAGCCTTTACCTCAAAATCCGACATTTATTGCCTCTCGTTCATTTGCATCATTAATATTGCCACCTTTGTCTGCATCTCCATTGCACCACTTGGGTTCTTGGCTTTTGCAGGTCCAACCTGAATGGTCTGAATTGGTGTATCGCCGAGCATTTCTTGGCTGAAAGGGATTTTTCTATTTACAAAAACATCAACCCAGGTTCCATCATCATTTGACTCATCTTGATTCCAAAGGGTTTGTTGGAACTCGTTTTCCTGCAATTGCTCCAAATCCCTCGCAGAACTAACCCAACTCCAAAATGGAACAGGGAACTTCTTCCCCGTCTTTGATACGACCAGACCAGTATTTTCTTTTGGGGTATTTTCGTCAACTACAAAATATACGGAATCACCATTGCCTGTTCTGCCAACGAGTATGCAGTTCATATCTTTATCTCAGCAAGTTCGTTTCTGGTCTTCTGTATCTTCTTCAATGCCGCCTTTAGTTCGTTATCAATCTCTGCTTGGATTCTTTCCTTAAGAACATCCTCGACATCTCCCTCGTCATTGTTGGTGATTGAGTATGACCTTGGTGAAAGCATGTCTAATCCGTGTTTATGGGCGAACTGAACTTCGGGAATGCCCATTTTCTTGTACTTATCGCTAATTTCCTGACTCTTCCTATATGCCCTTAATTGTTGCATTGCTGATGTATTGATTGAGCCAAGAGAGTTCCCATTGAGTGAGTAGAAGTACTGAATTTCTTCAGGTGAAAAACCAAGGCGCGAGAGTTTCTCTGAAATTGGCTCTTGTTCAATGGCGTCTGAAATGTCAACATCTTTTGATGCCTCTTGAATCTTGCTCCATGGATGAACAACAGCAGAAATTTCTTCTTTTTTGAAACCACCCATAATGTGTGCACCGAGTGGTTGCTGACCAGACAGGTCTGATTTAAAACTGTCAAGTTTTGACTCGTAATCTGAATTAAGTTTTGATGGCTTGATTGACTTGGAGTTCATAAACGAGGCAATATCGTTATCGTCTGCAACAATCATTGCATTAGCAAATCGAGTCTTGTAGTTATCGCTTGTGGGGTGTAGCAGAGCATCCATGATGTCATCTGGGTCATCTGAGTTCATCCACACTGGTCTGGTCTGTTGTTCTGGACCACGACCAAATCCATATGCAGTTCTTCCAGAAACCTCTGGGCGAAGAATAATTTCAATGTCTCCATCAACACCAACATTTCCCATTGGCGTATCTTCTGATTCGTACTCAAATGGCATATCGCCAGCAACAATGCCCTTTTTCTTCAGTGCGTCTACCGTCATGTCTCTCTGTGATTTATGAACAACATAACCAGAAACAGGTCTATCGCTATCTGGGGTGTCTGGGTGAATTCCAATCCGTGATTGATATTCAACTGCATACTTTTTTGCAGAACCAGTTTGACCGAACGAGTAGTAACCAGGTTTCCTGTCAAAATCCATATCCTTCAATGCTTCTTGAATTTGTTCTGGCGTCAATCCAGATGGTGTTGGATTTGGTTTTTCTGTTTCAGTTAGTTTTAAAGCATCCCTGATTTGTTCTGGGGTTAAGTCAGTCAGTCCATACTTCCTCTTATTATCGGGATTACCAGACCCATCAATAGGCTGTACGCGTGGAAACGACATATCCATCATTGAGTCAATGTCTAATTCACTCATTCGCAAACGTGGTCGTCGGTCAATTGAGTCGTGGATATCAAAAACAACCCCTTCAAGTTGTTCTTGAATCTCTTGTGGTGTCATTGATGAAATCATTTCCGCTAGTTCTGGATTGTCTGGAAAACCACCTGCCGAGATGTCACTAATCACCTCATTGAGCATGATGTCTCTATCAATTCTTCGTTCAATTGGGGTTGAAGCAACACCAAAAGCGTTGTCGTAACCAGCAGTAGATGCATCTGATTGCGATGCAAGCCCATCTACATAATCCCTATTTGGTTTTGTTGGTCTTCCACCATTACGACGGAGCCTGTCTACAACATCTTCATTGTTCCTTCTGATTTCCCTAGCAAGAACCGGACCACTTCTTCCATCTGGTAGCACTTCTCCACCACCAGCGCGCACTTTCTCGTTGTGATTGTCAACTAGTTTTTGTGCATTTGCTTTTTCTCTTCGTAAAATTCCGTCCTCAAGTTTTGAGTTCCCCTTAGTTGGCCAATTATCAACCATTCTCTGCAAAGATTCACTGCTGGACTCTTGGTCAACTAACCGTGCGGTAATGCGACCATCGGCATCAGTTCCCGTTATGAAAATTCTTCCAGGTGGCAACATGACTCGACCAAATTTTCCTGCTTCATCTACAGAGGAATCAAATGGGTCTGATGGAACAAATATTCCACTAGCGTCTGGGCCGAGTTCAATAGCGATTGTTCCAGGTGGTAAACCGAGCTCATCGTGTTCTAATTGAAAACTTCTAAGTTCTGGAATTGAAAGCATCTCGCCGGGATTGGCTGTTGACTTGGGCTGAAATCTTACAACAAGATTTGAAGGGAGTTTGCTCTTCTCTAGTGCTGTCAATGTCGGAATTAGGGTGTGTTCAATTTGTTCTGCAACAGAGCCTTCGTGAATATCAAACTTATCTGGTAGTTCGCCGATTCTTCTTAGTCGCTTATGGTCACGGTGTATGGCGAGGATTTCTTGAGTTGGGTCTCCATCAAGAAGGGATGCGACACGAGTTGTTGCTGGGTCGCCAATCCTCTCAATGGCTCCACCCTCCTGTTCGTTGAGTTTTTCAATCTGTTTTCTTCGTGTAGATTTACCGAATGAATCAGAGTCTTTCTTTGAGGTAAACACTCGTGGTGGTTTTCTAGGCTTAGGTGGTTTTCCGCCATCTTCTGGCTCAATTGGATAATCAGGTCTGTCCCCATCCATTAATGGCTTTGACATTTCTTTTGCGACAAGAGCCATTTGACGCTTACGCGTGTTTGCACGATGAGTTGCATCTTTTGCTTTAGCTGTTTTGTCCATCCACTCAAGGGCTGCATCAATATCATCACCCTCAAGGATTCCCATGTCACGAAGTGCATACAGTTCAGCAGATAGTTCTATTGCCCACAGTTGCGACATGCCTTCGGCCCTGTATAGGTCAAGTGGGTATTTACCACCAAGTATTGCTACTGCTTCCATTGATTCACGGGTTACACCTAAATCAACAAAATCAATTCCATCGCCCAAATCAATCATACTGTCAACGATTTGACCACTTGTTAATTCATTAAGTTCTTTATTAGAGTACTTCGCCATCATCAATTTTTTCCATCGCATCATTTGAATAACATGACCGATTTCGTGGGCAGCAGTATGTACGCCTTTGCCTTTTCTGCCATCAACGGCAATGGCCGCTGCCATACCACCAGCAAACATCTCTTGACTTGCAACAAAGTCGGCTATAGCAGCCGCTCTTTCTTCTTCGGTGCGAGCGCCAGTTACATTAATTCCAAGTCTTTGACCCTTTTTCACTTCTGGAACCTGAGAGGCTGCGTTCAGGGTCATTTTACCAATGTCAAAATTTATATAAAATTTAGTATCGGCTAATTTTGACCCGCCCAATGGTCCAGCCATCGCCTCTTCATTTCCTCTAAGCGGATATTTTTTGAGGTCGTTAGATAATATGCCAGAAAATCTAACTTCAGAAATTTCTCTTGCTACATGTGGGTCACGAAGGTATGTTTCAAGAAGCCTTGTTAGAACTCCACGTTCTACTGCAAGTGCTGTTTCTGGAGTTAGACCTCGTGCTTTTGCGGCTTCAAGTTCTTCTTCTGACAGTGTTGCAAAATATCTTTTAAAGTCAAGACTTTGATTGGATAAATCAATATCCCACAAACCCATCTGTTTAAGTTTTGCAAAAGCAAGAAAAAGATGTTCGTTTTGTGCTCGTTGTTCTGGCGTTACTTCAATCCCCAGTTCTGAAACAAGATTGTCTACAGCGTCTTCCATCTCGACCATGCGAGCCTGACCGCGTGTACGAGCATTCTTCAACCATCTTGCTTTAGGTCGCTCTAATTGCTCTCTGTATCTGTTGGCCGATGTTAAAGAAGAGCCAGACCTATCACGAATGAACCTACTGCCAAAACCAGTTGCTCTTTGATGCCCCCACCATTCAGCAATTGAATCAAGACCTTGTTGTGCTAGTTCACGTATTTGAGCCGCGGAAATAGCGAAGCATGTGCTTCCAAATTTGTCGGTAAACTGATTGGCTTGAGGAGTGCCCGGTGGGCACCGGAATTTTCCCAAGTCGTCCACCACCACCTTAAATTGCTTAGCTGCTCTTTGTGCAAGACCACCAGCAGGATTCATTTGGCGAATTGAGCGACCAATTGATTTTACTGATTCAGCATTTTGTTCAGCAACTTCACGTTCGCTTAGTTTTCTTGTTGGTTCTCCATCTTTGTCAACCTCGTACACATCGAGGGTGACTTGTGGTTCCTTCATTAGCTGTTGAATTGCTTCTTTAAATGTATTTGCTGTAGGCGGTGCTGGTTCTTCAACCCAACCAAAGTTGGCATGTTTATCCAAGCCTTTGCGAACATTCATTGGAGGGAATAGGCGGAGTTCCATGCCAGGACCGCCCTTTGCGGAAGGGTCGTATCTCCATCCGTCAATATTCTTAATTCCCGGAAGTTCTTTTTCTTCCTTCTTTGGTGCTTTATCTTGTTCGCTCTGAGCAACAGTCTTGCCAATCCCCTTGACCATTATTTCGTCACTATTAGAGATTGACTTTGTTGACAGTTCAAGCCCATCCATGAAATCAGCAACGGCTTCTTCCAGCCTGTTTTGGTCGTGCCCAATTACACGTCTAGAGGTGATGAACCTATTCTTTGGTTGTTCGTTGCTGTCCATAGGACTCGCCTAATTAGATGTCTTGTGATTCGTCGCTAAGAAGTTGAAACTCCAGCAAAGAGCGCTTGAAATCTTCATCCTCAATGTTTGCTGATTCATCTTTTTGACCCATTACCCAGTTTGAAGGAATTAGTTTTTCAAGACCCAGTGCTCGTGCTCGTTTCATGATGTGACGCTTTGCTGCTTCTTTGTCTTTTGCTCTTCCAAATGCTTGAATAGCATTCTTCAAGTCTGATTCAGTCTTGATTGGATACGAGCCATCAGGAAGAGCCATACCGCTTTCAGCAAGTTCTTGTCTGCTCTCTTCAGAGAATGCTCGTTTTAGTGCAATTTCGGCAGCCTCAGCCTCAATCTCTTCCGCTTCTTCCTTGGGGTAGCGGTCATGACCAAGAACTTCGCCATCAAGAGAAACGAAAACATCATAAGAGTATCCATCAAGCGCTTCAACTTCAACTGCATAGGTATCTACTCCCTCAAACCAATCTGGCTCAATAGCGACAACTTCTCCCGGAACTGACTTGGTTGCAATGTCTCCAGCCTCATCAAATGTAATAAGCATTAATTCATCTGACTTGGTTTGAATATTTCCATAACTATCAGTCAATCTATGACCGTGGATAATTCCAGTAGTTCCATTGATGAACACATCAAATGTTCGACCATCTTTGCGTTGAATGCTCACTGCATACATGTCAGCTTTTGCTACATAACCAGAATCTACAACCTCGCCTTTGACAAGAGTTTGTGCATAGCCTTCTGCATGTAGAAGAGTCATTTGACCTTTTGTACCCATGCAGCCACCTGGGCATGTTGCACATGCTGGAGTTCCACCTGGATACACCTTCGCATCCATTGCGCACTTGTATCCGCCTGCACCAGCATCCATTGCCTTGATTCCCATTTGGTTCAGACGTGCTTGTCGGAATTTTTGCATCATTCCAACTTCTTCATCTTCTAGGATGTCTTCATCCTCTTCGTCCTCTTCGTCTTCTTCGTCCTCGTTTGCCATCTCGCCTTCAGCATTTTCCTCTGCAGCGAGTTCTCCTTCTGAAAGATTCTCTTCTTCGGACTCTTCCTCTTCTTCGTCCTCTTCCTCGTATGGAACTTCAGCAGTTTCATCGTCTTCGGTCATTGCGTCTTCCATTGCGCGAGGACGTGGCTTCTTCTTTTTCTTATCGTCTTCTTCTTCCATTGAAGCCATTGCTTCATCAGCTGCTTTTTCGTTCAATGCTTTTTGGAGCATCTCGTACTCTTCGGCACGGAGAACTTTCATTTCAATGGGCAATGCTCCGCACTTACCGCAAACTGGCGCTCCTGCGCTGTATCCACAATCTGCAGTTCCAAGTCCCTTGGCGCACTTAAGGACATTGCCCTCTGCATCAATGCTGACACCGGCTACTTGATTTGGGCTATTTGAGTCCATGAAACCAATCCTTTTGGAAAACTAATTTATAACACACTAGTATAACTCACTCATTTATAGTGGATTAATGAAATTGCTATTCTGAACGGAACTTCTCAAATTCCTCTGCACTAATTCCGAGTTTGTCAAGCAACAGTCGAATCTGGGCTGGGGTGATTGTTAATGGGCTTTTTCCACGTGAACCACTTGCAGAACGCGGATTATTAATGAAGTTTTTGGCGGCAGATATTGAAGGTCTGCGACCAGTTATTTCAGCAATTGCCTCTACTACTTTCTGTGGGAATCCGCGTCTACCTCTTGCTGAGTCAAATGCTTGATTTTTGAAAACATCGGCAAGTGGCATGCTGTCTGTTCGTCTTGGCTCAGGAGCAACATTTAGTTCTTCTGGGCTGTAAATATCGGCACTGCGCTTATTTGACTTCTTTGCCTTGAGAAGGGTGTCAATCTCATCTGCAGTAATTCCTTCTGCAAAGATTCTCCTCCATGTGTCACGACCGAATATCTTGGCATTTTCTCTTGCACTTGGCGTGTTGCCTCTTGAAACTGAGTACACCGGTGCATCGGGGTCAATTCCAACCTCTTCAAATACTGCCCTTGGGTCAATGTATTTCCGCTTACGGCTTGTTCTTGGACCTCTTGCACCCGGAACATCTGGTGCTGTATCTTCAACATCTGGAATTTTGTCGTAATCAGTAATAGGGTTGCCTGATTCGTCATAGTAGGCAAGGGGGTCATTATTTACACCCCACAATGTTCTGTCTTCACCAGCAACTCGTATCCGCAGGTTGTCAAGCAAGTAAATATCGCTTGTTCTTGCACCTGGTTTTCTCATTTTTTTCGCAACAGCGACATCAATACCAAGTTCATCAGCAAGTTGGGCATCAGACATACTTCCTCTGTCTGTACCACCGAACTTTTCGGCAACCCTAGCAATGATTGGTTCAAAACCCCATGAGCGACCACTTCTTTCACCTTCAAAGAAGATGTCTCGCTCAATCATGTCAATCGGGTTCTTTTGGTCTCCCCGTGAAGCAAAACCATATTCCGAAGCATCTGGACCACTGCGACGCTTTCCTGGGCGCTTCTTTGAGCGGAGTCTGTCTCCATCTGCAAATCGCTGACGGTCTTCAGGAGACCAACGCGCCTTGGGGGTGCGAGGACCTTTGTCGCCACGAGATGCTAGACCACCGCCACGATTCATGCGAGATTCAGAAATCATTTCATCATGAAGTTTTACAGCTCTATCCAGCGCCCATTTTGGTGGTGGTGCATAGCGGGAACGTTCATCTTGCATATCATTGACGATTTTGTCTATGCGTGGCTTGTATTTCTTATTAAACTCGTCATTACCTATGATTTCTTTCATTGCACTTGAGATGTATTCTAGATAGGCGCCAATTTCCATTTCCGTATCTTCAAATGCATCAGAACTTGTTCTATTTTCGTTATATTCAACAGGCATCCTTGGTGTTGCAATTTTTTCAAGTTTTGAAACAGAACTTTGAGCATCACCCCGTGAAGGGAAACCGCCCCTATTTCCACGTAGTGTCATTCTGTTCAGTGCATCCCACTGTCTGTCGGACAGTTCGCCATTTCGGTCGTACTGTGCAACGACGCTTCTCGTGAACGGGGTGTTCATTCTTCTTGCAATGGCAATGATTTCGTTCTTCTCTGGGGTGCTGAGATTCATTCTGCTTGCAAAACCATCCTCTGGAGATGGCTCTTCAGGCATCATGTCTTCTTGTTCCATTAAGTAGTCTTGAGCGGCATCGTATGCCCAGTCCATTGCATCAAGTTCATCTGGGTCCATTGAGTCACCACCAGAAGCAAAGCCACCCTCATAGACCTGACCGTTTTCATCAAGCAATGAACCAGTTTGTGGGTGGTCAAATGCTTGAGCCCATACGGTCTTGTTTTCATCACTTAGCATTGAAGGCTTGAGCGATGCTTGGTATGCAGTTTCGCCAAGTTCATCAGCATAAACATTGTCCCATTGACCAAGAACTCTGGTCTTGCCTTTGTCCTTGCCATTGGTGATGATTTGCTCTGCTCTTACGAAGTATGTATCGCTTCCGCCGTCGTAGCCAACGATTACTTGCTGGTTTCTGTTGACCGGAAGAACCATTTCGTTGTTACGCTTCTTCGCTCTTGTTCCAGAAATTGCCATAAGGTTTCCACGGCCAATTTGAGAGAGTGCTGTTCGCATGTCAAACTCACTTGGCTCGTATCCACCTGGTGTTGGCCAGTCTCCACGTGATGCAAAACCTTCAACGGAAACTACTGGTTCGCCAACAACGGCGATTTCTGGTGTTTCAAATTCTGCCTTTTCACCATTGGAGAACTTACTCTTTGCATTTGGTGAAATATCCAGAATGTAATTGACGGCTTTTTGTGCATCAGTCATTGCTTTCTGAAGGGCATCTGGGTCTTGCTTTAGAGCCTTCAACCATGATGCAAGGTAAGGTCCATGATTTTCTTGAATGTCTGGCTCAATATTGTGAGAAGACATGAATATGGCCGAAGCGATTTCTGCTACAAGTTCTTCGTAAGCATATTCAGGTGTTCCAAATGCGCCCATCTGCTCTCTGTCAAGACGACCCTTGCCACCCGTCCAGTGCATCAACTCATGGCCTACTGTTGAGTAGTAACTTCTAGCATCATTGAAATTCTCAAAGTTCGGAACTTGGATAAAGTCACCGCTTGGTTGGAAGAACGCTCTGTCTCCACCATTTTTGATAACAGCAGGAATTTCTGAAATAGTTTTTTCTAGGTCAGCAACTCGTTCTGCTTCTGGAAGGATTTCCTTCTTGTCAAAGTCAGCTGGCATTCCATCAATCTGTTTAAGGTTGAACACTGTTGCAGCCTTAAAAATGATTTTGCCTTCACCCATTGTTCCGTCGGCTTTTTCTTTGCCTTTCATGAACATTGGAACAAAGATTTGTGTTCCTTTTTCGCCCTTGCGAACTTGTCCGCCAAGACCCTGCCACTGGTTATATGTTGCCCACTTATTGGAGTCGTAACCTTTTATGTCCGACATTACGGACAAGAAGAACCAGTTAGAACCTGAGTATTTTTTACCAGTTGCACCGTTTTCTGGCATTCCGGTTCTTCTCCATGGGAGTTTCCATTTGCCAAGATTTTCAGGGTCTTCTAAGGCATCAATGAGTTGCTTTTGCATATCTGCAAAAACATCTTCCTTTGTCCTTCTCTTTACACCGCTCTCTCCTCTTGAAGCAAATCCACGAGGGGTCAGTCCAATGACGTCACCATCTGAATATCCTCCAAGAATCGAGAGCGGGTCAACTTTTGGGCGGTCGCCGCCAGTCTTTGGGGTTGCACCATCAAGAATGTCTTGAGCGAGTATTTCTTGCATCTTTCCTGCAACCAATGAATTCGGCTCACCATACTCATTGGTTAGTCTGTAACCAGCAATACCTTCTTTTGAAAGAGCATCTTTCGCTCTTTGCATTAGATTGTCGTACTCTGGGTCGCCAGAATTTGCCATTTCAGCAAGCCTGCGTTCTGCAGTCATTCTTGCTCTGTTCTTAGGAGTGTTTCTTAAACTTGGGTCACCTGTTCTTCTTGGCTTTTTAGGACGAGATGGAATATTTCCATATCTGTCAAAATCAACTCCACCTGAAGCCAATCCGCCAGTCCTTTGGTTGGAGCCCTTAATGATATTCTCTATAATTTCTCTGCGCTTATTCTCAAGGTCAGACGCTACTGCAGCCATCTCAAAGGCATCCATGTTCTTTGCAAACAGTCTTTCAAAATCTGTTTCTGAAAGACCCAAGTCAACAAGCATGTCATCAATTTCTTTTTCGCTCATTGTTGGGTTCATTTCCTCTGCTTTTTGTCTTGCCCAGAAAGAGTAGTCATCGCTGGCCCTCTTGAGGTCTCGTTCAAGGGTAATCAAATTTGCCTTTGCCTCTTCGTCGTAAAGTCTTCCTATTTCATCGTCAATTTCTCCCAATGATGCACCATCTCGTTGCATTTTATTGAAATATGCACGATTATTGTCAATCATGTCGTCGGCAACTCTTCTTTTTTGACCTCTTGTCATATTGGACCACGGTACAGTATTGATTGATGGCTTATATTCAGCCGAATCAGCCCAAACTCCACCCCCAGCTGGTGGAAGAACTCTGTCAAGAGCATTAAAGATTGAAGGATTTCTATCAAGTTCTGTGTCAAGAAGGGTCATAGGGGCATCTGGATTGAATGCAGATGTTTGACGTGAAGCGAATCCGTCCATTGGTTCTTCGTCCATATAGTCATATTCTTCGGGCATGTCGGCAGCAAGTTGGTCAATTGACCGCTTCATTCTGCTTACATAATCTTCTGCTTCACTAATATCTGTTGAATCGCTTTCAAGAGGATTGTCAATTAGTGACTCAGCAGTTAAGAATGCTGCTCCGTCTAGACCGTATGCGCCAAGTTCTCTATCGCTTATGCCGAGAGCATTGACTTCGTCTCGTAGACTAGAGAATGCATCCATGAGCGAATTAGAACGTTCCTCACGGAGTTCTTGTGCCCGTTGAGCCCAAAACTCGTACGCATCTTCAATGCTTGGTGCTTCTTCATCAAATTCATTAAAGTATGCTTCCATGACCATTTCGTCATTCTTGGCTTTGTCTTCAGGACTGTAACCAAATTCTCTTAAATCGTCGTACTCTTCATTAAGCACACCACCTGAGGCGAAGCCATCTTCAAAGTCTGCTGGTTTTCCGTCCGGACCAACCCAAAAACCATTTTCGTCTTGGGTTTGGACTATTCTCTTGCGCCTTGGCGATGAAGGCTTGGCGAATATTCTTGGTCCGTAGAACTCAATCAATTCATCAATCCGTTGCTTTCGCTCTTCTGGGTCGGTGATTTCAGCAAGGGCTTCTCTGTCATCAGAGTGCATTCTTGAAGGAACGATTCTTTGACCAGTACTGCTCTCATTGATTGATGCACGTGAAGCTAATCCGTCTTCAACGCTGTAATCCATTGGCTCACCATCACGGTCCATGTTCCCAATTGGATTTGTTGCATTGCGTCCAGCCGCTCTATCTCTTGCTCTTTGGGCTGCGAGTTCGCGTCCGTATTCTGCATCGTCTGGCGGTGGTCCAAGTCGACCTGAAGCGAATCCATCACGACCGTTTCGTCGTCCATTTATCTTCTGAATATCAGAAGTCGTGTATGCGCGCTTGTTGTAGTTTGTTGCCCGACCATTTTCATCAAGGTAGAAACCATTTGCGTTTGTACGATTGGTGATTTTTGGATTTGACCTCTCGCCCATATCACCCATTGAGTAAAACGCTGATTCAGGGATTGCTGTTTCTGTTCTGAATTCAAAGTCGTCGCGCACTCTACGAAGAGTTGCTCCACGACTATCAGATGCTTCAATGTCGTCAACTACAGACTGTGGAACATTCTGGTAAACATAGAATTCTCCGTTGCCCTTGCCGTCACGTCCACGATACTCAACTCGCAGTTCACGCTTGTCTGGGTCGTATTCAACACGGTTGAGTGCGGCGCTTGAGCCAACATCAATTTTGCGGTAACCCATACCAAGTTCTTCTGCTTGCATTTCCATCATTGCAATCTGACGGTCGTCATAGGCTCGTGCTTTTGCATCAGCAGTAATTTCATCTGCTGAAGTGCCTGTACCAGCATTGATTGCTGAGTCAACAGCACGTGCAAAATAAGCACGTTGTTCTTCTGGTCCAATCTTGTCCCAGTGTGCATCAACTTGTGCTTCGTATCCACCAGCACCGAGGTCGTCTTCTGCGCCTGGAGTACGCTCCATTCTGTCGTTTGCCCCAGCGCGTCGAACCGACTTTGACGCCTTCAGTCTGTTGATTATTTTGCCCTTAGAAGAAGCCGAGGCAAGTTCATTTGCCTCATCTGCTGTTACACCTTCGTAGATATAACTTCCAGCAGCATTTCCGTCTTTGTCCTTGAAAGTGACAACGAGTTCTTCTGCATTTGGGTCGTAATACGACTCGTAAAGAGCAGCACTTCTGCGAACATCAATGTCTTGAATTGCCGATGAACGACCACCAGCAGATGGAGTCATATCTCCACGACCATTGATTGCATCAACTGTTCTTGGGTTCGTTACTTCAACATCGTAATTTTTCTTTACGTCATTGATTACACGACCAATTGAGTTTGAACCACGAACTTCGTTGTCAAAGTAGTCTGCAGGAACACCAGAGTAGGTGTAATACCTTGCTTCACCACCAGTCTGTCCAGGCTTAAATGCAACATGGAGTTCACCGGTATTGCGGTCGTAGTGAACTGCCTCAATCGCACTTGAGTTTGGAGTTTCAAAAGTATCAAAGCGTGAACCGCCACGTGATGCAAATCCAGACCGTGAATTTCTGAGTGTTTGACGTGCAGTTTCATCTGCGCGAGCATTTCTTCCACCAAATGCTTCTCGTGCTGTAAGTGGGTTTGTTCTACCTTCAAACAATCTGTCTTCTGGGTAGTTTTCATTCCAATCAAGTTCATCAAATGGCTCTGGAACACTATTGAGGTCTGATTCTGCTACTTTATAATTTTCTTCTTCTCTGCGCAGGCTTTCATCAAGAGCAGTGCGGAGAAGTTTTTTTGCTCGCTCATTATTTGTAGTACTTGGGTCTTCAAGAAGCGATGCAATCTCATCTGCATCTGATTCAGAATCAAAGGCTCCATACTTGTCTGGATTCGTAAATGCTCTTAAATCATCAAGAATGCTCCTTAATGAACCAGCCTCGTCTTCAATGTCTTCTTCGTCACTTATAGAGTCAACGCGATTCAAAGATTTTTCAATATCTTGGAGTTCATTCCATGATGCAGAGTAATCATCCATCCATGATTTCATCCGTGCATAGTCATCACGGTGACCTTGAATCAAGCCATCAATTTCTTCAATTGCACTATCCATGCTGTCAAGCATGTTGTAATCATCTTCGTCAAAATTTGGATTATCAGTACCACCAAGAACATCGTAGATATCTGTATTTGGGGTAATGGTAATACCGTTTGCTTCTGCAATTTCCGTAGCAATTTCTCGACGTTTTTTAATTAATTCTGTTCGTTGCTCCATGAGATTGTAATAGGCGCGCGGGCCATACGCATCATCAAGGGATGCCATGTCACTTCCACTTATGGTGGTCAGTTTCGCAACATCTTTTTCGTAATCTTCAGTTGATTTACGAGCTCCACGTGATGCAAGACCGAAGTCCTCTTCACCTAGCGTGTTGGCATCATCTTGATTCTTTTCTCTCTTGAGAACATCTTTACTCAAAGAAGCCCTCATGGAGTCCATGGTTTTTCTGGCTTCTTCGTAATCAGAGTAATCCGCACTCATTGGATTCTTGATTATTTCTTCAACATAGGCAAACTCAGAACCGTCGTAAGCCGTTCCTCTACGCTCAGTCGTGGTAAAACCTTCAGCCAAAGCTTCCATCTCGTAAAGTTCCGAAAGCATCTCGTCGGTGTACTTTTCGCGTGTGGTTAAACCTCTTCCATCCCACTCTTCTGCAGCCAACCGAAGTTTTTCGTCATCGCTGTATGTATCGCCATCAAAATAGCCATCTGCATCTAGTTCGTCAACGAAATCTTTTTGAGTTTGACGGTCAAGTTCTTCATATCTAAAAATTGTAGGAATGTCAAATTTACTGATTCTTACAGGTTCTCCAAGACCCATTGCAGCATCGCTACTGCGTGAACCAAATCCCATGTCTCCAGCATCACCAAAATCGGCGAAGTCTGGGTGGAATTCTGGGTTCTGCTGGAGGAAGTCGTCGTAGTCAAAGCCGCCTTCTTCTAGTTCATTCTTAATTCTTGCCCAGTCTCCACGACCGTTGAGATAGTTCTCAATTGACTCATACAAATCTTCTTGTTCTTTGCTTGTCAAATCATTGTATGGACGCATTTCTGGTGTCGCATCTCCACTGGATGCAAAACCATTCCTAAAGTAAGGTCGCATGAGGTCTTGGTTTTCTTGCACGAATTTGTTTTTGCCGTTAGCAAATTTTTCAAAATCACCCCACCAAGTCCATTGAGGTGTGACGCGTGTGTCGCCATCATCATCAACTTCATATTCAATTTCACCGTTGATTGCTTCTTTAGCAAAATCTTCAAGTTCTGTAATGAAATATTTTCCGTCACTGCTCTTCTTGCCTGTATATTGTTTGTTTCGGAACGATTCTTCTAAAACGCGCAATGCACTAGGAGCATCATCAAGCATATCCAAGGTTTGCATATGCTCATATCGGGTTCTGTTTCCGTCCCCAGTATTAAGGTCACGACTCCGTCTATTTGCACTATTGGTTATTTCTACGATTTTATTTCGAGATTTTCTAAATTCATTAATAAAATCACTTTGTGGATTATCAAGAATTGATTTGATTTTTGCAAATTCTTCGTCAATGGCATCTGCTTCTTCTTTTGTTAATAAGCCATTGTTGCGTCCTTCAGATACTGCATCCGAAGATTCTTTTATTCTTCTGAATAAATCTTCTTTACTAACACTGCTGTATCGCCAATCCCGTTCGCCACTTTCAATTAACTGTTTGAATAAATCTTCATCCTTTAGTGCTGGTGTTGCAACATATTCAATGCCATCTATCTCAAGAATGAAAGAATCTTCTCTTATATCAAGACCCTTTTCATCGTCTATCTGTAGAGCCACATTGTCGGCAGCAGACTTATCACGCTTCGCTATGTATTCCTTGATGTCGTTGATTATTTCTGTTTGCACTTTTTCAGGGATATTGTCCCATTCATCATCGGAAGTTGCATCGTAGTCTGGTTCTCGTTCGTCAAAATCAAAATACGGGTCTGAGTCTGGGTCGTACATTCCATCTCTGAACGAAGCAAAACCCCTATCCTCACCACGTGAACCAAAACCATTATCCTCAAAAGGACTCATCTTGTCAATGGTGAATGTCTTTTTTACACCCTCTGAATCTTGACCAACCATGTTGACTTTGCCCGTTTTTGGGTTTTTAAAAGTCTGGACTGGGAAAACTTCTCTGTTCTTGCCGTTGTAATTGAATCTAAGTGTCTGACCGTTGTATCGTGCATCGTTAACTAATTTTTCGAGTGCATCTGCATCAGCAATTTGTTCTGCCGTTGGAGTGACAATTGATTCTTTTCCAGCAGAAACCACTGGTCTCGCACCCGGAGCAATAGTGTCACCAGTCCGTCTACTATCAACAAAACCACTTGGCTTTTTGGCAGCATTCTTTTTCTTTTCTTTATCTGCTCTATTCTTTAGAACACTCCACTGCTTGTCTGAAAGGCGCCCACGCTTTCTATAATCCCCCAACAGTTTCTGAATGAATTCATCTGATGAACCATCAAGGGTGTCAATGATTTCTTTTCGCTCTTCAAGCGATAGACCACCGCCACTATAGGTCGCTGTTGACTCTGGGTATCTCCGGCGACCACCACCGCCACCGCCAACTTCTCTAACTATGCTGAAACCGTCTCTTGTTGCATCATAGATTCCGTCCCCATCTTCAGCAGCAAATCGTATTTCGGTCTGACCGTCGGACATCACGACATAGCCATCACTTGAAGTGCCGTCTGGGTTGGTTCGGTATGAACGTGAACCAAATCCAATTTGACGTTCGTTGTAATCATCAGCCGCTGCTTCAATGTAGTTATCGTAAGCAAGAGCCATTGCATACAGAGAGTCTCCGTCTGCTTCTTTCAGATACTCATCGTGTAGAGCGTCGTTGTTCATCCAGTATTCAGTAACATTTCGTGCATCGTCTTCACGTGCACCGTTTGCTTTCAAGGCTTCGATTGCTTGCTTTTCAAAGTCTTTTGCATATCCATATTTTTCTGGATTTGCTTCAAAGTCACCTTGTGCAACTTCTGGGTTATAATCACGTGAACCAGGACGCTCGCTTCCTGGATTGTTCTCAAAGTATGCCTGCTCAATGTCAGACTTATCGTCATCAGATAATTCATCGTATGAAGACCACCACTTACCAAGTGATGCAAATCCATCTGTTGCATTTTCTGCGTCTACCATTGCATCCGTTAGGTCGTCTAACTTGTTCTCGTGTTTACGAATCTGTCTGGTAGTTGCATTTGCTTCACTGCGAGTCATTGCATAACGTTTCATCAAGGTTTTCTTGAGTTCCTCGTCATCCATTTGGGTGTAATCCATGAAATAATCGCCGTACTCACGGTCAAGGAAGTTTTTGAATTCCTCTAACTCCTCTAGTGGCGTTGGTTTTTGTAGCGATGGTGGAAGACCACGTGAGGCAAAGCCGTCACGACTACGCATGTAGTCTTCGTAGTCTGGTTCAGGAATGGTGTCCTCAACCATGTCATCGTAGTAATCTTCTTCTAGTTGTCTGAAGAACTTAGAAAGTATTTCGTCACCTGCTTCGTCACTAATAGTCTTGTCATCAGACAAGTACCTATTATGCAAATCTTCAAGTTGGGAGTCACTTAACTGACTTCCGGTTCTACTGTTGTACTTTTCCAACTGGTCAAATGTGATGTCTGTATCAAACTTGACTTTGTCAGTCAACCACTGTTCTATGTATTCATCACTGAGTTCTTCATCATCTGGCTCAATTGACCTTCTAGGGTCACCCCAAAGTCCATCTCCACGCGATGAAAGACCACGGGCAGAATCTCTTCCTTGTTCGAGAATTGAGTCTTGTTCATCTGCCGACAAACTGTCCCATCTTGACTTCTCTGTTTCAAGGTCTGCTGGATTTGCAAGGTCAGCAAACTCTTTGTCAAGTTGACCATAGAAGCCTTCTTCGTATGATGCAAAAATATCTTCAGCATCTGCCTGCAACCCAGAGTCCGTTGACCAGTCGCCTTCTGGCAACAAATCGCCAATTCGTTCTGCTGGTGAATCGCCAGCCCATTCACCACTAAGCGGACCGCCGGTTCCATCTTCAAGAAGATATGCAACTATTCCGTTTTCACGAATAAAGTCTTTATCTTCATCACTTAGATTCTTCAGATTGTCTGCAAGAATCTGCGCTCTTCCTGATGCAATATCTGAACCACGCTTGCGCGATGCATCAATTCTGCTTTGTTGTTCTGGGGTTACATCTCCACGGCTACTAAAGCCACGCTTTGAGCGATTTTTTTCGTATTCAGCGAGAAGTTCTCCGTATTTTGGTTTCTCGTAGCGTGGATTGTTGCGACCAGTAAAACCATATCCGGGACGAAGGTCTTCTGGAGCATTTCCTTCTTCCAAGATGTCACGAACTCCACTGACATCAAATGTTTCTCTACCAGTTGATTCCGTTCTCTTTGGTGGAACGAATTCTTTTCCGAACTGATTCTTGTATGCTTCGCGGCGTGAGAATTCATGAGAAATCTTAAAGAGTTCTCCATCTGTTGCTTCTCTTGCAGAGCCAGTTTGTCCACGTCGAGCAGCAACAAGTTTCTGTCCTTCTGCACGGAGACCCTCTTCAGACATGTCCCAATACTTAGCAAGTCCTTCATTTTCTGGTCGGCGATTAGCAAGGAATGAAATATCATCCATTGTCCGTGGTTGAAGTTCGCCTGCAGCAAGTGCTTCTTGGCGCTCTTGACCTTGAAGAAGACTTGGGTCTTTCGTTGGCTTCTTGCCGGTTCTAATTGTTGGCTTGTCAAGAAGTTCAGATGAATTCCTCTTCTTTCCACCAACTTCTGGCAAGTCCATGTCTGGCTTCTTGATAGGAATATATGGTCTTTGGAATGCAGTACCGTCTTGTGCAAATCCGTCGTTGTCACCGTCAATTGCATACGGGTTGAACGACTGTGCAAGGGTTCGCAGGTTTCCTACGGATTGACCAATCGTTTGGCCGATTGCTTTAACTGCATTCTGAAGCGCATCAATTGCTTGTGCAGAGATGCTTCCATTAACAATGATTCCATTGTCAGAGTCAGTTGTTGAGAGTTTATGGTAATTAAATACTGGCTGGAGCATGCTCTTTGCTTGCACCATATGAATTTGAGGAATTTCAATAAGGTGTGCATATGCAGACTTGCCAACACCAACTTGACCACCAAGCATCGTGTTCATTTCATCTTGGTCATCATCACGGTATGGAATTTGCTGTGGTTGCATAGGAACCATTGATGCATCAGCAGGTTTGACTTCAATTTCTTGCTGAATTTGTGGCTTGTTGTCACTTCCAGAATATGCTTCTGGTTTTCCAAACATGAATGTGTTGTAACCATCTGGTGTGTGGTATCCAACTCTGTACATTGAAACTTTTCCATCAGTGGTTGTTCTACGGAAAACGATAAAGCTATCTGTTGCTTCAACAATGTCAACTTTTGAACCAGTTCTTTCACTGAGTTCTGCTTGGATTTTTTGAACTTTGTCTGCTTCTAGTGGTTGTGCAAGACCTTCTGCAAAAATGTTAAATGGTTCGTCTTGTTCTTGTTCTTTTTCTGGGGCAGCAATTACAATCATTCTTGGCTGTTGCTGTTCGCCCATCATTGGCATGCCAGCAATAATTGGCATCATGTGATTCTTCTGTTCGCTCTTTACTGAGATAGTTCCAGTCAATTGGTTTGCACCATGAAGAACTGGAGAAACTTCGTAGAGTTCAACTTCCTTCAAAACATTTGCTTGCTGGGCTGGGTCAAATGCACCATTGATTGTCTTATAACCAATTGACCACTCTTGCTCTTCGCCGAAGAATGCAACGCTTGCAAATGCTTCTTTACCTTTTTCTGATTGAAGGTTGAATTGAACCTTTGCATACAAACCACCGATTCCAGCATTTCTCATCTTTGCTGGAAGACGTGAGTCTCCTGGTGGAACTTCGTACATCTCAAGTACTTTTCCGATTGGGTCATTCCAACTGTGCGCCCAAACAACTCGTGGCTTGCGACGAGTAAGGCTCTTTGCAAATGCACCTGTTACAACAATGTCGCCTACTGAGTCTTTGTTGCCAATACCAGCAACGAAACACTCGACAATTCCTTGCATTTCATCAAGAGAAATTGCACCACTAGCAGCAGATTTGAATTCAAATTGTTCGTTCATTTTGCACCAATCAAATAAGAGTATTTAAATCATAAGACACTTATTTGATGAGCGAATGCAACTAATCGCCAAAAAGTCTTCGTTTCACTATATGCATATAGTGAAATTAGTAAATCGAATTCCAGGCTCCGTGAGTTTCTTCAAATGCAATTTCATGGCGGACTTTTCCATGCAAGTTCGTGTACATCTCAATAATTTCTTTCTTGAGCGACTCGTGTCTTGCTTCTTCACCTGGGGTGTTGATTGCATTGATGATGGCATTCTTTACTTGCGAGTACATATCGGCATTAATCTGCTTAATGTTCTCAATGTGGCGGTAAACCTTCACACTGATATCAAGCGAACTCCAGTTTGCATTTGGCTGTCTGATTTCAATGGCATCTTTGACGATTGCTGAAAGCACTGGTTTGATGTCATCTTCTAGTTGCTTATCCCAGACATCAGGGTTGATGATTGACTCGGCATCAAGTGTCCCTGCAAATAGTGCTTTGCGTGACTTAATCCCATTTGCCTTTTCCATGACAACACGTTGTTGTCTTTCAAGAACTCGCTCAAGGGAGCGGTCAAGAATTTCAACCCATCTGTCAAGAGTTCTAGACAAGTCCTCAGACTTGAACTGCATCGGCCCACTTGCTGAAGCCATCCCCTCTGGGAGAGGTGCTGTTGCAGTTTCGGGTGCGCCCATAGGTGGAGCGATTTCTCCGGGATTTGCACCCATTCCACTTGTTGCTGCAGCCAATGCACCAGCCATCGTGTTCGGGTCAAGACCACTTGGAGGTGCTCCCTCAACTGGTGGCATTCCCGGAGGCATTGCCCCTTCTGGCGGTGGCATTCCAGGTGCTCCCGGCGCCCCAGGTGCTCCACCAGCCATCATCGGTGGCTCTTCCATCTTCTTCTTAGTGTTGGCAATTGGCGTCAAGTTTGGATTCAATAGAAGCGAGTCAGCAAGGTCAGCTTCAACTTCCTTGCGACCACTAAGCAATCTGTATTCATTGACACTGATTACACCCTGTGATAATTCTTCTTTCAAATATCTTTCACGCTCTTGTTTGTAGAGCATGAGGACAGGAACCTCGCTTGTATCAAAGTCAACGTAGTTGACAGGGTCAAGTTCGTCAAGTGCTCGTGCAAGAGGCTCAAGGTGGGGAAGCATTGTCTCTGTCCAGAACACGCGGATTTCTTCTCCAGCATTGCTGAAGGTTCTTCCTGCAGCATTGCCGATTACCGTTTCAGGAACACCGAATGCAGCGAGAATTTCTTCTTTTGTAATCTGGCGCATCTGAATATAAGCGGCATCTCTTGGACTAGCAGAAACATCAACAAAATCAACTCCATCGTCTGCTGACAGAACTGTCGTTCTGCCCGTTGTTGCAAGGTTTCCTCTGAATCGACTCTTCAATTCTTCTTTATCGTCGTCATCAATTTCGCCCTTAACAACCAAGAGGCTTCCCGGACGACCATCATTCATTAGGAAGTTTCTGTTGTACAACTTTGCAAAGTTCTCAATTTCAATTGCAATTCCAGCTGATTCCATTGGTGTTAATGAGAGGTATGGGTCAAGTGGGTGTGGTCTTCTTACCCATACAACATCTTCAGGCTTGAGAATTACTGGCTCTCCGTTTGGCATCATCACTTCGTAACCAGAAACGAATTTCTTTGGACACGGGATTGGTGATGTTGCTTGAGGTGGCAATAGGTTTAGACCAATAATGTCTCCATCGCGCCCACGAACCTTTTCAATGAATGCCCCACGAGTTCCAAGGAGTAATTGCGATGAAAGTCTGTAGCGGAAGATAAATGAGTTTTCGCCAATGTTTGACTTAGTGTTAAGAACTTCAAGCAGGGTTGAATTTTCTGCCTTCTTGCCAACAAGGATTTCTCCATCTGGAGAGTTGTCTTTTCTCAAAATAATTGGAAGTCTTGCTTGGTTGCCTGCAATTACGTCAATGCATCTGGCCACCCAAGTAACTCGTTGCATTCCTTCTCGGTACGCACGTTCAATGTCCCATGAGTCCTTGTATGGCTTGCCGGTAAAAGACTGATTTTGCGCTACGGGCGCACCGGGTCCAATGAGTGCCTTGGAGTTAATATTGTTGAGGGCTTTATTTGAACCTGTGTTCCATGCCATAATTATTCAAGACCTAACAAGAATCCGACTATTCCACATGCCAAACCTGCGACTATCAATCCAGCTGGAGGGAATATGAAACCAGCACCGATTGCTGTTAATAGTATAAATGACAGCATTAAAAAATTAGCGATATAACTACGGTTTATTAAAACAAGCCTGAGTCTTGCAAATATTCTTTTCATGCGCACCGTCCTACATTACCCGATTAGTGTGTTCTAATCTAGAACAACAATTTTTATTTGGAGATTAAATGCCTAACTGGGGTGAAATTCTTGAATACCTCGAACCGAAGGAGCCTTTGTATTGTCCTGAAGAAGGTTCACTTAATCAGCGAGCATTTCTAAGATACTACGGATTAGAAGCATTATTCGGTGGTGCTGCTGGTGGTGGTAAGTCTTCAGCCTTATTAATGGCTGCCCTTCAGTATGTTGATGTCCCTGGTTACTCAGCAATTCTTTTCCGTCGAACATTTGCCGACTTGTCACTCCCTGGTGCTCTTATGGACCGCTTTAAGTCTTGGGTTTCCAATTATGACGATGTTCATTGGAATAACAACAGCTTTCAAGCCACATTTCCATCTGGAGCAAGAATTTCTTTCGGTTATTTAAATAACGTCGGTGACTATCTTCGTTACAAGGGTTCTGAGTTCCAATTCATTGGAATGGACGAGGTAACCGAAATTCGAGAATCTGACTATCGCTACCTCTTCTCCCGTTTGCGTCGTCCTGCTGGTGGTCCACTTTCTCAGGTTCCTTTGAGAATGCGTTCTGCATCAAACCCTGCCCCCAATTGGGTTAGACAGCGTTTCATCGTTGAGGGAAAGAGCGAGGGAAGAATTTTCGTCCCCTCAAGACTGACGGATAACCCTGGAATTGATGCTGAGTCATATCGCCAAGCACTATCCGCCCTTGACCCTGTGGAAAGAAGAAGACTTGAAGAAGGAGACTGGTGGGCTACGACCCTAGGAAGCCTCTTTGACCGTACTGCAATGGTCATTCTTGATGAAAATGAAATTCCCCAAATAACTTCAGCGGCACGAGTTGTGAGATTCTGGGACTTGGCAGCCACAGAGCCATCTCCAAC
>Ga0247723_1000096_pt1 | contig 53461 bp, 50 predicted proteins | sample MSEWelMarce5H_FC_FD_189079 | JGI IMG/M metagenome (GOLD analysis project Ga0247723, IMG submission 189079) | Subsurface sediment microbial communities from gas well in West Virginia, United States - MSEEL Well Study Marcellus 5H_FC | ecosystem: Environmental > Terrestrial > Deep subsurface >...
CGTCCAAACGCGAAACGACGGGAGTAAGAACGAGCGTAGCGAGTTCGTCGACCATAGTTGAGCATAAATGCTAATATCTGGCCAGCAACTCTCGGATCAGGTTAAAATCGAGCCCGTCGTCGTAAATCTTTCCGTCCCAGGCATACATACTACGTAGGCGCCCGTCGACACTTTCCAGGATGTTGATATTGGATTCCGCCACGGGTCGTGACATGGACTGCCCGCGTAGGCGCCAAAGTTCTTTCAAAACGGCTATTTTAACAAGCGCCGCCACAAGCTTTACACGTACAAGAGTTATGTTCGCATTGGCCGCTATATAATCAACGCACTGATGTAGTTTTTGCATAGTGGTAAGCATTTCCACGTAATACTTTTCTACCGGCTTAAGGATTTTGTGAGCTTGGTCCAAACGGGCTATGTACTGGCCGATAACCTTGCGAATTTCGCCGAGGTCGGTCTTCATTAACGCATCATTTACCGATACTTTCGTGCCCAACGGAGTCCCCGCTAGATTAATGTCCGAGGGTAAGTCTGGCATGTACGTATACGACACTGCTTCGCGCACACTGTGAAATGTGTGGAATTGACTCGTTACTTTTTGCAACTCTTCTAGATCGCGAACGAGCTGCTGTGTTGCATCGGCTAGCTTAGTTGTCGGTAAGTCATTTAGCTCGTTAAAAGTTCGCTCAGCCGCGTCCATGCACTGGTGGTCACTTTGACGTATAAAGCTAAAGGCGGACGCCACCGCGCGTGCCAAGGGATGTGTTATTTCAGGCTTAACCGCTGCATCAAGCCCCTTGGTTTTTAGTGAGTTAAGCAAACTGTCTCGTTGCTCCTTAACATAATGTTCTAGATTAAGTTGGACCAACAGCCAGCGTAAATAATCAGCCCCGGACATCGCTAATAGTTCTGAGATAGACTTTGCGGAAGTTAGGCCTGCTTGCGAAGGTGTCGCGGAAGTATCCAATGCGGTCAGATCGTTTAGCATGGTAGGCAGCACTCTAACCATATAATCTTTGCGTTTGTCTGGCTGCATCGACAACGCTTCCAGATCTTGCAGTAGCAGCTGATACTTAGTATAAATGCGCACGTAGTAACGATCAACATCGCCGCCGAACTTATACGTGGGTGCGTTTTCGCCAGCTCCGATGACTACCGATTCTAGCCTACTGTCAAACGAGCCAAACTTAGCTTCCACCGCCTCCACCAAAGCTTCGTAGCCACCCTTTTTAGCTTTGGAATCGTTAGCCTTGGAATCTTTAGCTTTGGAACCTCTAGCCTTAGCAGCGCCGGACATGGCTTCGTCGAGAATCGCAACCTTGGGAGCCAGTGTTTTGTTATCCTTGCTGAATGCCATCAGCGCGGTCTTGGCCACGTCGAGCTGTTCGCGAACCGCGTCGGCGTCAAACTTCTTAGGATCATACTTCTGCAAATGAGCATAGCCGATCAGCAGGTTGTAACTGGTGAAGAAAGCTGTGTACTGCTTAACCAGGTCTGGGAGCTGTTTGGATTCGGACGACTCGTTTAGCTGCCTATTTATCGCAATAGAGGCCTCGCTGAGAGCCACGAGCGCGACGTCCATCTTGCGGTTGGTAGTTTGCAGTTGGTAGTGTGTAGTTTGTAGTTTTTAGGCCGACCTTAAAAAGCTGCGAATAATCGAGTCGCGAAAGTATAAATGACTGGAAACACTCAACTGTGAGGCTTAGTGATAACAATGCGAGTAACACTCAACTGAGTCGCTTAGTGGTAACAATGCAAGTAACACTCAACTGTGAGGCTTAGTGGTAACAATGCAAGTAACACTCAACTGTGAGGCTTAGTGGTAACAATGCAAGTAACATTCATATAAAATAGTTAAATCTGGCGTGGATGCAAGCTACACTCATCAAAAAATACAATTTGATTATGGCGAGCCGATACTCCGACCCCAAGCATGAGCGGCGTATCTCGGGTTTTTCGTAGCTCGCGGAGAACCACTCAGATATTGCAGGCATATATGGAAACTCAGACCACCGCTACCATGCGGGTGGTTCTATGGGAAAATGGAACGGTTTATGGAGAGCCCGCCAACAGTCCAAACCCTAGCAAATTACGAGAACGTGCGTCGAAAGCTCTTTTGAAAGACCGGTACCAAACGACTCTTATTAAGTATAGTGAAGATACAGCAGTAGTTTCACACGATCAGATTTCAGTGGCGGTGCCGTGTGTAACCGAAAAAATAACAGGCGTAGAAGATCTGCAAATCATACGTTACAGTCGTAGCATAATACAGTCAGATCGCAGCTGCCAAAAGGTCGTTTTTGAAGGTATCGCAGCTTTAAAAGAGTAGTGTGACGCCTAACTTTTTTTTTGGATGGGTAGTATGATGCCTAACTTTTTTCAGAGGTGCTACTATCCTAACACTTTGAAGGTATCGCAGCTTTGAGAGAGTAGCGCGGTGCCTAACTTTTTTGACATAGTAACTCTCCTAAAAAAATATTAGTTCCACGCGTCATTCAAGATAGTGCTTTGTTAGCTCTTCGAAGGCTTTGGTTATGCTTTGCGCTTCACCCAACCAATGTCTTGCTACATTGCCTGTTAGCACCTTTGCGTTACTCATGATGATCTTCTGCACGGCTGGAGAATTTCTCATATCGGGGCCAAGTTCGTTGTCGTCCGTGTATGGATATTCTTCGACTCGGTATATCTGCTTAGTGTTTTTTGCGTCGTTATCATTGCCGCCTAGACACGTGTGTCCGTACCAGAGAACTGCGATGTATTTTTTAGGATCAAGGTTTAACGGGTCGATGTGTATGGTGTACAATATGGGATAAGGCATTAAAACCAAGTCAGATTGTGCGAGGCTATCATTGATTTCGTGTAGGCGTCTGCCTAGGATACGAGCAAACTGACGCAACGTATCAACGGGTGGCAGAACCGCGTGAGTGCTGGGGCTAATAATATAGTGCCGAATTATCATTATAAGTGTGGGCGGCAAACCCGCGGCGCCTGACGACATAAACGTAGCTCCGTCCTCGGCGAGATCGTCTCTTACCTCTTCTATGTAAGGAATCTGCAGCGATAGATAGTTCGCACGTTCGGCGCGTAACCTGTTACGCAATAGCATACGTGGATATGAGTAACGGTCGTAATTAGTTGAGTCGTAGGAGAGGTATTTCCTAAGACAGTTACGTTCTTCAATAAATGTTTTGATGAATGTGTTACGCTCTAGGGCGGCGCGATGCTCAGGCTCCAAGTATTTCCATACTTCGGCCCAGTACATTTTTTTGAATAGGGGTTGCAACGTGTATTGGGTCGTGATGCTCTCTAGCTGAGATACGTTGTATCAAATTTAAAAAAGTTAGGAGGGTCTGGTATTTTAGGATCTGTTGTTGGGAAAGGCGCGTTGAATGGTAATGTTTAGACTGTATGAGTATCTCATAACCTATCCGAAGTTTAAAAAAGCTAGGAGGGTCTAGTATCTCATAACCTATCCGAAGAACGGCTTGCTGATGCGAGTATAAGCGGTGCGGCACGACGGGCAAGTTGGCTTCTCGGGATTCTTTTTGTCCCATGCCACCGCGCAAGTCACGCATAGGATCATGTGCTCGCAGGGATAGATGATGGTGCGGATATAGCGCTCCTGACAGCTATGACATAGCATGGAGCGTTCCTTCTCGGTGAGTTCGTCAGGATCATACATCGGTTCGTTCGGTTCAGGATCGGGCATGCGTTTAGGTTGAGGCGAAGAGGCGGCTGCGGGCTTTTTTGGAGGAACGTACACAAGGACCATATCTTCTTCATCCTCATCGTCGACATGTGGGTCATATGAGCTGAAAAGATTGTGGGCGGCCGGTTTCTTCAGCTTAAGGGGCTTGACGCAGTCGTTGTCTTCGGGTTCTTCAACTTCTGGCTCGGGCATGCCACTTTGAAGACTCGCAAAACTCGAAGAGAGTCTATCTCCGATTTCGTATCTGGCCCCAAAATCCTCTTCTTCCGGTTCGGGTGTAGCTTCTATGGCTTGTTGTATACGCTGAATGATAGGATCGTCATCGCTGGATGCATCGATAAGGTCTTCTTCGAAGTCTTGCACTTCTGGCTTTCCTCTGGGCGCATCCGAGTGTTTCGCAAACGAGCCTTGGATGACGCGCGGTGCTTCCGGATTTTCGTCGTATTCTTCCTCAGACTCTACATCATCTTTGGGGTTGTAATAAGCACCATGCAGTTGGTACACGCGAAATCCATCATAGATACGATCGAAAAGGCCCTCGTCGTAATAGGCAGATCCCCGGTCCAACCAAGTATCCCAAATATATTCGATTTCGTGATTGATGCGCGATTCCCGGCCACTTATACTTCCTCGAATCCTATAAATGTGGTCTTCCAGCTGTTTTACTTGCGTGTGATTAAAGTACTTTATAATAGTCTCATCACGGTCTGTCTTCCAAACATGCTCAAACCAATGCAAGATGTTTTTGCCTTCGGGAATCAGGGCCGGAACATTGCGGCTTGGGCTGGGATAGCTGAGTTTCTCGTAAACATCGGGATCTATATGATTCCAAAGTCTGGCCAATTCGTGATCATATGAGGGCGTGGGTTTCTGCTTTCCCTTGTAATCTTCGTAGTCTTTAAGGATACGTCTGCGAGTAGCAGGGTTCAAATCCGCATTAAACCAGTTGAACCAAACGTATGCGATTTCACCCTCGTAAAAGGCTACTCGATCTTTGTCAAAATACCCATTATCAGACATGTGCTTAGCCAACTTTCGCACTTCCCCGAAGTTTAGGTAGCGCAAAATAGCAGTTTTCCGATTTGAGTGCCAAGACTGCCTGAACCAATTAACGATGTCAAGTCCTAGTTTGGGATCGGGTCCTACATGATCGTAACGGTTGAGGTAGGAATCTCTAGGGTCAGGTTTCTCTTTGTCGAATGAGTTCAATTGCCTCCTCGGCACTGCGTCGTTAGGATTTCCAGGTGTTTTACCAGGGGTCTTATTCCGACCTGGTACTTTCTCATGTTTTCCGTGCCGACGCATGATTCCGTAGCTAAGTCGACGCAGTCGCAAAGTGCAAATGGAAATATCCACTCTTCTAGTTCAGTTTTTGTTAATTTTGGCACCAAGACATCAGGCATTGTAGCTCGAGCCCCAGAAAGAACGACCCTAGGCACAGATATTGTTAAACTTTTGACGGACCTAAAATCTGTTAAGTTTTTTCCATATTGATACTTGAATTACAAAAGGTAACTCCGCCCAACATGCCTATTCGAATGTTCCAGGATCCCGACGCTACTTTTGAGCTTGAACTTGTAATCGCGCTCATCCAAGTCTACTGGATCTTTACGGCTATCTTTATGTCGTACTGCATCGAGGCTATGAATATTGTGTGCGCGTTTGGATTGCGCGGCGAAGTTGTAGGACTAGGCTCGTTCCACGAAAAGTTCGTATCTGGAGTTAAGTTGGCAAAAAAGCTATACTCTGACCAGAAATATATCCCGCTATATCATAAGTGGCACGGCTGCAAGGCAAGAGTCTACATCAGGGACTTTGCGAGTCGACCATGGATAATGACATCCATGACGAAGATGGGGCTCACGGAGTCGCGCTGCTTACAGTTGGCCAGGAAAGTGACTCTGAAAGTCTCGCAGGCGTAGGTTTGGAAGACAAGTTGGATGATTCAGAGGCGGAAAAAAATGTAGACGGGGTCGAGGGTGGTTGCGAACCAGCTTTACATCCCGATTCAACCTCTCCAACCCCAAAGGTCGGCGCCGGTCCGCCTCTCTTTGGCAAGGGTCCCACAGAATGTGCACTCGGCAACGGTGTATGCGTTCGCAGTGATCCTAAGGCTGTTAAACTACTCAGTGAGTTTATCAAGCAGACCGACCCTGAAGCTATCAGCAAGACCAATCGCGAGAATACTCAAAAGATCGTCGACACGCTGAAGACGATGCTAGGTGTTAAAAACGAGAGTGATATCTGGCGCCATCCCGATTTCGTTAGCTTTGTGGGCGAAAAGCAGGCACAGCACTACCTCGACAACTACTACGCGCCGGCCGGCCCTGCTAACAATACTAACTTGATCAGCTCGATCAACATTAACGCTTTGATGGCCCAGTGGAACAAGCTCAGCAAGCAGAAGTTTAACAAGAAGTTTTACGGACTGCCTTACCACATGGCTGATTTTGCAACCCGTGGTACACAGCTGTCACGTATTGACATTCCAGACCTGATGAAGCAAGGGTACGACGCGTTCGGTGTGGTGATGAACACTGACAACAGCAGCGGCGAGGGTGAACACTGGTACTGTTTGTACGGTGACTTACAGCACAAGGGGACGCAGGCTGATCCGATTGTTATCGAGTATTTTAACTCTAGCGGCAACCGACTAAGCGGCGGCAAGAGCGGTAAGTACGAACGCATGGGGATATGGCTGGAAGAGCTGAAGCATAAGCTGCTACGCGACCACAATATTCATGCCCGTATCCATACCAGTGCGGCACGCCAGCTGCAGTATTCAAACACTGAGTGTGGAGTTTGGAGCTTGTGTTACATACACGCCAGACTCTCAGGACATCCACCTGACTACTTTGATCGCAAGGGCGTGACCGACGATGACATGTACGAGTATCGCAAGTCGCTATTTAGGCCCGAGTAGATGTTTTGGTGTGTGTCGACGGTGGTTTATTTTTTATGCGAGGCGGTGCCGCGAAAAAAACATGCTTTATAACACCAGTCACCCTGGATGATCTAAGTGATTTGGAAGAGTTTTGTAGCCTAATCCGAGCTTAGATTCTTCTAAACATCCCGGGCACCATGCTAATGAGGGTTTGCATTCATGATCAAACTCGGTTATAAGAATACTACGCTCGCTAGAAGCTATAAATGTGGCGACTCCCGGCATTGAAAACTCAAAAATTACCAATGGAGGTTTATATCTAGCCACGCTATTCAAAATATGAAGCTTTTTGCGTGCTCTTACAGCAACTTCTCGACGTATCAAGGTCCCTAGCAAGACTATTTCGACTACGGTTTTATTTCTTACAATTATCTCTACAAATTTCTTGAAGCAGCATTCATCAAGCGGCGACTTGGCAACACACCCACCGATATCTCGTTTTTCTTTTACGGCTTTGTACACTTTTTCAAGGACATCGAAAGCACATTCCCCTACACGCTCCGTCATTTCTGCATTATTTATGAAATGTAACGGAGGCCGCGGATTAAGTCGGGTAGAAAGCAGATGATTTTGAATCGCGGTGTCGGCCACTTTGAGCATTTTGTTCTTGAAAAATCTTGCTCGAATGTGAATTGCACTGAAACAAGGTTCACGGTCTTCTTTACGCAGCCGCCGTTTCTTGTCATAAGATACGATCTCTTGCAAATCCATCTCGGATTCTTCTATTTCAGAGGTTTCATCACATGAGTCAATAGAACTGTCTACTTGCTCTATTTGACCGACGTGCTGCGTTATTTCTAACAATGTGTCTGATATGCTGGTCATGGTAGCAGAAAGATTGTATATTGCTCGGTCATGGCCTAGATCCCGGCATTCCGACTTAATATACATCCGTAACTCGCACCTCAGATCGTAGATACGAGCATAATAATTATACAGCTTGAGTAGCCCCGGTACCGTATCGGAAGCCTCAGGCGGACATGATTCCAGTTTTTTGTATCTGAGATAGATTGGTTGCAGCTTGTGGGTATGATGTCCGCAGTAGTTTTCGTTAATGCGTGTCTCTTTGCAGTCCAAAGCCTTGCATTCTAGAGGTTTCTGCGAACTAACGAGTTCCATCCAGTGGTGGTAACCAATTCAATTCTTTAATTGTTGTGTCTATCCAAAAAAGGAAATATAAACCCCATACTTCAGTAGAAGCGAGTAGTGTAGTTACGTCGCACAGGATCCTTAGCTGGGTCCGGTAGCATGGTAAAGTCGTTCAGGTGCCAGCGCTTTCGGAATTCCGTGCCGATCTCAAACTCATATAACATGTGGTTGGAAGTGTAAAACCCCCTAACTACTTCGTCTCCACATAGCATATAGACCGGGATTTCTGGTTTTTTGTCCACATAGCAAACTATCAGGTCAGTCCGACGCCAAGACAAAGGGACCATGTCTTTGACGCTTTCCCAGGTAGGAGCGGTAGACACTTCCTGATCCCAGAATAGCAGCTGCTCTCGGGTAATATCGATTAGAAAGATGCGTGACATGGCTCATATTCGGTTAGGGCTGTTCAATTTTATTGTCGGAGTCAGAAATTGATTCGTTAGTTTCTAACAGACCGAACATGTGGGCGGGTCTTCCTACCACGGCTAAGGTGCCCGGCACCATCTATGATCGTGCTAAGATGGGCAGCTCTTTCCTCTCTGAGGACGTTTTAGTGGGAGAAATTTGTCATTTTGCAGACGATCGTGTCGCACCGTGGGCGCACTTTGTGGTAGTTTGGGTTTCCGAAAACCGCAAAGACCTCGGTGTTATCTACCCGAATGTTCTACGACGTGACGGTATGATTCGTTTTGGGCAGGATTGCACGGCTTGGCAGACAAGAGTATTAGCATGCAAATGCCCCGACTCTTGCTGCAATTGTGGAGCTTGGGATCGTAACGGTAGGGTTCGCCATGAGCCATTCGAGGAAGTTCCACGTGACTACGAATACAAAGTGGTGAAAATACACACGGTAGGTCTCACTTATTTAGAACGCGGCTTTGACGACACAGCTTTCGGCTGCTTCAGTTATAGTGCGGCTTAGACGGGAAGACGTGCCGCGTCCTTTGTTTTTGTGTTCCGAATTAGAAATTTGAAGTATGTAAATAACAACCATCGCTAGCATGTCGAAAAAGAACTCTAAAGGGCCTTCGGGCCTAGCCGGACGCATATCGAAAATGTCATTATCTGAGAAGCCCATCATGATAATAGCGACGGTCTACACCGCCCACATTGTAGATGCACGTGCCGAGCTAAAGAAGTGCGGAATAGACTGTATATTAGACTTCGAAATAGGCCATAGCGGCAAATCACTAGTTAGTGCGCGCGGAAACAGGGTCGCGCTTGCCAGAGCGATGAAGATAAAAGCACATTGGATGCTACACATTTGCCAAGATAGCACGCCGGAACTAGTCTAGGTGGTTAGGTCAACATTTTTTAGAGTTGCGCGACCACGCTTAGCGTTTTAGAGTCATCATGATAAAAACTGATGATTTTGTATATAGTTACCATGTCCCTACTCGGGGTAGCGAAACCCCCTAGGGGATTGTACATGTCTCTGATCGCGACAATAAAATTGCCACACGTTCACACCGCCAAGGAAGCGGCGAAAAGTTATCTACTTGAATGTGTCATGGAAATGTGTCTGGGCAACATTTATGTAATTATTCTCGAGGGAACCATGGTGAGATGCTCCAAATTTCTCAAGGCCAAAAGATGGCTGTTTGACAGCATTGGTAGAGATAAGGTGTATCCTATAGAGCTACCATCTGCTTGCGTGGATGCTTTTTATTCGAACGATGTTCCCATTGGTGGAGACAAGGTGGATCCCACAGATGCCTTTTGCTCGGACGATGTTTCCTGAGAGTTCGGCATCATCAACGCATAGATCCCGACCACCTGCACGATTGTACTTTTTTATGCCGGACGTACACGAGTTTTATGCGGACTATTACCAACTAGACGGTGGTCCTAGATAGTTATAAATTTGAATTACCAACGCAAAGTACAAGCTTCGACGACATGGCTCAGGGATATTTCTATAGTCCTTCCAAACCGACACCTCCTTTGCCTTTTCCCGACTGCACTATGTTCCCTAAGCTTAAAACTTACGAAGATGTCAAAGCTTTCTACGACGACAACTGGGACAAGATTATCTACGAGAAAGCCCGTTCGCACTACGGTAGCTATTCTCCTACTTACGATGAGTTTGTATCGCGTCTTGAGTACGAGCCGGCTCGCAGTTATGTTTCTCCCACCAAATCTCCGGAGGCCACGAAGTTTGAAGCTTTGACACGCGTGGATGATGTTTCTGCCCGTACACACATCGGCTCCGATCTGCACAAACTTATTACCGAAAAAGAGCGCTATGATATCTATTGGGATCATCCCGAAGGTATGGAAATTGCTCGCCGCATCACGCCCAAGCTACCCGCCAAAGGTTCTCCACTCGCTCTGAAGCACGAGCAGATCGTCGCGCTTATGCGAAAGTACCTGCAACCATACACCCCAGCGGTCGCAGCATGGAGTCTCCCCAAGCAACAAGTTCCGCAATTGCCCATGACGGTCGATGATATGAAATACTACTCAGACTTGATGCGGGTCCGCTTTATGGAGCGTTGGTACCTGGGTTCTATCACGCTGCATTTCCGAAACTGGTGGTACGGACTTAAGATTCGACGATTCGATATTGTCGACTGGGAAACCATCGATAAGGTCGGCGATATGTATCTTATCAAAGGTCCACGTGCTGAAACTTTGCCACTTGCTCCGAAGGGCCGAGTTTTGGTGACCTCACCAGATGATTTTAATCTGATCCATGAATCGGTACATGCAGTCCAGTTTAGCTTTGTTAACTTCTGGGAGATCCCACGTGAAAATGTGGAAATTCCCGCGATGTTTGTCGAGAAGGTCGCACGCGAAAACAAACTATGTCCTATCGACGGCAAGCACATGGCAAGACAAGCAGCTCTGGCGATCGCGGACCTTACCACCGAGTCGCCTGATGATTTCAATAAGGTCTACGAGCAGCTAATGGGAGTTACGGGAGTTGGCCATTTGCGAGCTAGAATGCCCCAGCTAGCGAATTGTCCACAGGCCTACTACGGGTATGTGCTAGGATTGACTTGCGAGCGTGGCAACCAAAGTAAGATCCAGGCTGCCGTGCGCGACCCATCCAAGATCTTGGAGCTGGTTAGCTTGTTGTAGATACTGGGGTCACACCGCTAACATTTTTTGCATGTGAACCCGAAAAAAAAACATTTCACGCGTAAAGCTCAGCGACCCCGTTCAATTCGGCATATTTTCCATCCGCCAACCGTCGAGTCAGCGCGTCGAGATATCGTTGATCCCACAGCTCAATTATTTCACCGTCGACGTAGTCAAAGGTCAGCTCTTGAGCCAAGAACACATATTTCTTCTTGGGATTGTACTCTTCGTTAACAAGCCTACAAAGCACTTCCAAACCTGCGGCATCATAATCAGACAATTTCTTGTATGTATTTGGCAAGTGGTCCAAGTAAGGCACGACAGGCTCTGTCATACCAAGTTCCTGACGAAGGTAATTTTCGTAAGCGGCACACGTTCGATAGATTAGATTTACGACTTCTATCGATCTACCGATTATTCGGCCACCATAACAATCTGTAGGAGTCGCGTCGATCCAGTTCTCTTCGTAAGCAAGTCCGAAATATGTTTCAGCGTCGCCGTTATCAATTATTGCATAATCGGGGATCTCAATGCTGATAGGAATAGCAACGGCGGTGGAAAGACTTCTCCAAATGAGGTGATTGATTGTGTTATTCGTAACAGCACGGCAAAGCTTGCGATTGGTCCGCGCGATAGATATCCATTCCCTGACCCACAGGAAGGACATTATGTAACCTAATAGGTCACTGATTAGCAAGTGAAGCATAGTTGAGTTTTGTTGAGTTTTGTTGAGTTTTGTTGAGTTGCTGCGTCTGTTAAACTAGGCAACTAACCCTGGTAAGGAATCAATTTCTATGATAAATAAAAAAGTGTCTGCTAAACTAGGCAACTAACCCTGGTAAGGAATCAATTTCTATGATAAATAAAAAGTGTCTGTTAAACTAGGCAACTAACCCCGCTAAGGAATCAATTTCTATGATAAACAAAAAAGTAAAACCCCGACCTCGGTCACGGAAGTCGAGCCATCTGAGACGGGTATGATATCATCTCGTCGAGTAGAACGGTTGAGGGGTCGTGATCTTTTTCCGTGTTCATTAGGATACTATCACATAGGCTATACCCGAGAATAACGGACGCTGCGTCAAGCAGCTTGCCTAGTTTGTTGTTAAAATATATGTCATATAGCAGCTCGGTAGACGCAAACCCATTCCTGCTAACAGCATGTAGCTGACTTTTGAACCAACGCTCCTCACTGCTGTCTACCCACGTGTTTGTTTGAATCATCCGGTCGTGTGCAATCGCAGCTTGCAGCATACGATTCCAATAAACCCAATCTAATGAGTTGAAAAGCTCATACAAATCACCAATCAACGCGGAGTCGTTCCTGTAACGAGGCGGGATTCTGCAGAGCTTATCCACCAATTTGTTGCAGAAGTCATAACGCGCGTCTGGACCGATCAAATAAAGCAGACTCATAGTCTTGGGATTTTTGAGGGGCATGGCTATGTTAGTAAATTCAAATTTACGATCTCGAAAAAAGTAAAAGCCGTCCCGTCGGCTCAAAACATCAATGTCGGCCAACGGCGGGTCCTGCTTCTGGAGCAGATACATTTAAAGCTGCCATATTCAAGCCGACGTTGTGCGGAGTAGGGTCGCCATGACCGGGGATGGTAGAGGCATAGTCGCCCGCACGCGGAGCCGGTGAGATAACACGTTCAACCGAGACCAAAGATGACAACTCTTTGGCCGTGAGTCGCTTGGGCCGCATGATCGGGATACCATCTGAATGATTTAGCTTGAGCACGTTAATTTCGTACCGGTATCCCTCGGGGCTCTCAGTAGTTAAAAATTCCGTCACTGCCTTAAATCTGAACACCCCAGCCGCGAAGCACTTCATGAAGATGTTATCCGCTAGGTTGGAGTCCCATGAAGCTTTGTTAGGAATAGGCTCGTCGGGGAATCTAGCGACGATTTGTGCGCGCTGTGACTCAAGGAATCCAGCGAGGGTCTGCTTAAAGAGTCTCGACTGAAACAACACGAGAAAGATAGCCCCAGTAGTTTGGTCGGCAGGATCCCACTCGTAGGCTTCTTGCATAACTTCGGGATCAGAGTCAAGCGAGTCGGGATCGGCATCGCGCATGCGGCGACAGATAACCACTGACATTTTCGATCACTCTATCGGGCTCGTACTGATCAATTTTCCTGTCTCGATATGACAAACCACAAGTTGATTTTTCTGACGATATAACCACCCCATCAAATCGGATGTTGCCGATCGTTTCTCCAGCGTTTGCTATGTCTCGTTCGCTTCAGCGAGCAGTAGATGCAATCAATCGAGACTACTCAACGCTTTACGTGCACGACCGGCGTGTCAAAAATCCCTATTACAAGAAGGGCAGCGAAACTGACGAACAATCCGAAGATGAATCCGAAGTTTGGATGCCCGACGTGGACACCATGCGTTTGATGATTAGATCGTACAAACCTCCGAAAAACACTCTGGCCGTAAACGAAGCCCTACATGTTCTCGGAGATCTGATTCATTGCGACAAGTTCGAAAAATGGGCGACCACGAGCTGGTGGGCCATGCATCTAAGCGCCGCTGCGTTTGTGGCGTGTTTCGTTCTGGAGGTTTTCGGGGGATCCATCGACGACGTAACCCTGGTGGCCATAGACACCATTCTGGGCAAGTGTGATGTGTCCAAGAACCCTGCGTTAGCATCGACCCGCGCTATTCTTCAGCAGACTGCGCGGAACTATAGAAATCGTTAAGAGCGATGTTTAGGCGTGCTACGTTTTTTACACGGCAAGAACACAATTTGAATTTAAGAGTCTATCATCCCAGAATCCGCATCAACCATGGCAGAGAGTCCCGTTTCAGCCATGGGCATCTCAGAGCTAGCCTGCTACACGGTGAAGAGGATAATTGAGGATTATTCGATCAACCCTGTGTACAAGGAAGTACCTGAGCCGGGATACGTAAAACCAAAGCCTCAACCCTTCTACACTAACTCGGGAGGTAAGCAGGTAATAGCTGGATACCTACCAGAGCCTGAAGCGGTGGTGCCGACTATACGCGTCGTGGATGTTGACAAGACGAGGGCTTTGATCCGTTCCAAAGTGCGAATGATCAGTGTGGATTCGGCAAGCTATCAGGCGGCGATTTCGGTCCTGCGACAACTGTGGTGCCACAAGTTCAATTACGATTGGTGGGCCCTTAACCTCGATGAATGCACGTTCATTGCATGTTTCGTACTCGAAACGGTCGGCGAGAAAGCCGATCGGATCGCGCTGCTGGCCATCGCACAAGTATTGGACAAATACGACGTTCAGAACGGAATTTTTGACGCCATATTGAACCACCGAGCGATGCAATCGGCCACCATCGCGAAACTCTTGGGTAAGAAGCGTTGACAAGACCCAACTGCGACTTTTTTGTTGCAATAAATTGAATTTCTAGAACCGAGTTAACATATTGAGTGTTTCGCCGAGTTCACATGGCGTCCAAGGCATTCCAGTTGGCCCGGAGACTTCGCGACCTGACCGATCGCGCACGAAATGCGAAAATCTTACTAGAGTACAAAGAAGTAGTGGATCCCCGCCACCGTCCGCCTGCGCCCGAACCGATTTTTACAGGTGGTTATCGTGGTAGGAAAATCGTGGGATACTTACCAGTTGCTGAGGGACCGAAGATAGTCATTCCTGACATTGCCACAACTTGTCGTGATGTGCGGAAGGCTTGCGCGGAAGACTCAGAAGTGTGGCAGGAGCTCGCCGTTTACGCATCGGAAGTGGTTGTGATGATTTACTATAACGGAAACCAACTTACCCAAAATTGGTGGGCCTTAAACTTCACATATGCCGTTCTTATGGCATGCATCGCCATATCAGTGCCAGGAGATCACAAGACCAACGAGCTCGTGGTAGCCGTACATCACATTCTAACCAAGCCATTCGCTGATCTGACCGAGCTCCACAACAAGCAAATGGACGCGGTTCGAGAGCTTGACAAGATCATTCATCCTTGATTGCACGAGGTTTGCTTTTTTTGTGGACGACGCAAAAAATAATAACAAGCGCGTATGACGAGTTTCGACGTGTGAAACAAACACCAAAGGCGATACCTGGAGCTCGCTACTATGTGTAATGCACGTTGTAGCTGTACATGCGGTTCAGATAGGGGAAGTTGCCCGGGTAGTTTTCGCCATGACTTACCGTGCCGGCCGGTGCGCGATTGTTGTAGATAACCGTCACGTTATGCTTCTGCTGAGGGGTCAAAGAGCACGCACCGCAAGCTCCCGGGCATGAGTACAACATAAATTCAGGGTTGATGTTACACTCACCGTTTTGCGCCCACAGTTTACAATCATCGAAATCATCACCGCAGGTGCTAGAGACGGGCAGACTGTTGATGTAGGCGTCTTCCTTTTTCTTCTTAGCATCATCGGTTTCCTCGCTAGAAACTGCTTTGAACCAAGTATCAATGATGAAAGTGACTTTCTCACCGTCGGTCATATCCATGAAACTCTTGACCGGCCCTGTCTGTCGTTGCAACTTATCCGCATCGGGTACTCTAGCAGCGAAACCGGAAGTGTCTAGGTATTCAATTCGGGGATTGGCGGAAGTTTGTTTGGCAACGTACCAAACTAGCAACAATATTAGAACCAGTGCTACTGTGGCCGCCAGCCAATACTGGGACATCTGAAAGGTGCCCTTTATATTCCTAACCATATTAAGCTCGGCGACAAATTGAATATTTTTAAGCTAAATATCCTTGCCACCTCTAGTTCGCCTAGAATCGATGTCTCTCAACTCAAACATCATCCCTGTCAACTTTCGTCCTAAGTGCTGCGTGGAGACTAACGGTTTCACATGCCGCCAGCCCTGCATCCCTGCCAGTGGAGGTAAGGGTTTTGAGATGGGGTGTGCCGCTCACGTCCAGATGGTTTTGCATTCTTCGGAGCAGGACGTGTACAGCAAGTACAGCCCGCTCTGCCCAGTTTGTGTTCGCCGCGGCGGTTACAACTCACAGCACTGCATGCGAATTCGCTACAATAACCAACCGACTCGCGCTATCCATCCGGCATGTCCTAAGCACGCAGCAGAGGTGCTCATGCCATGAATGTGCGGCCATAAAAGCCGGTGTACAAGCAGGGTAAATAAAAGTTGGTGGAGCGCCCGCTTCGTTGAGAACTTGTGTGCGAGCTGTAAATAAAGCCAATAAAACGTTATTGCTTTGTCGAGAACTTGTGTACGAGCCGTGCAAATAAAGTCAATATAATGTTATTGCTTTTTTCCCATTGGGGATATGGAGGCTTTGTTGTCAGTAGCGATGTCGCAGGACGAGCCGGTTGGACCCAGCCTCAAAACTATTGTTTTCCCGGAACGGAACAACACCAACTATTCCAAGGCGTTACAAGACTTTATCAAGTCAGTGCCAAAAGATGCTACCAACCTCCAATATCATCAGAAGCTGGTCCACGACTATGTTATGCAGCTAACCGGCGTCGATCAGCGTGGTGTTCTTATCAACCATGGTATGGGTGCTGGTAAGACACGTCTTGGTATCAGTATCTGCGAATCGCTACTGCAGTCACATCCCGAATGGAAAGTCGTGTTTCTCTCCGCTAAGTCCCTGCATGCCAATGCCACCAATACGCTGCGCGATTATCTCAAGCTAGAAGGTCGCGAAATGGACGAAGCTAGCTTCCAGGGTTATGTGAAACAGAAATATATCATGGTTTCCATGAACGCTAGCAACATGTATGAGCAAGTGGCCCGTTCGCAAGGTGTACAAGGCCAAGTTGGACTCGAAGACCTTGGGTTAGGTGCCGCAAATATTCAGACCGCTGACGAGAATTCCAAAGACATAGTCAACCTGGACGATTGCGTGGTAGTGGTCGACGAGGCGCACAACTTCTTTAACAGCATCGTGAACGGTAGTGAGAACTCGGTACGATTGTATTACTTGATTATGCGCGCTCGTAGGATCCGCGTTATTTTCATGACTGGATCAATTATTGTGAACGACCCGTTCGAGATCGCACTGGCGTATAACATGCTAACTGGGTACCTCGGCCGCGGAAAAGACAAAGAGACTAGCCTTTTCGGCGAGGATTACATCGTTTTTGCAAAGAGTTTCTGTCCTGACAACCCCGACATAAATCCTGACGATGACCCCATGGAGGTTGTGCCCTCTAAAGATACCGATAGCCGAACCGTGCTTGCGCAACGTCTCAAAATGCCTGTCATCAAGAATCGAGCCAAGTTCCAAAATCGCATCATAGGCCTCACCAGCACCTATCACCTGTCCACCGCGGAGAGCAAAGAAGCTGCTAAGCTTCGTGAACGGTTCCCAACTATGAATCCTATTCATATTCAGCGTATTCCGATGAGCGACCGCCAGTTCAGTCAGTATGCCGAAGCACGCGAAAAAGAGTTAGCCGAGCTTAAACGCTCTACGTTCCGAGCGCAACCAAAAGGTTTAAGCAAAGCTCAAGGTGCTAGCAGCACTTATCGAGTGCGCAGCCGTCAGTTAAGTAACATAGTGTATCCGGAAGAGGCGATCGACCGAAAGATGACCGAGAAGGGCAAAATGATAATTACTAAGCTTCCTGACAAACTAACCGATGCAGTTTTCCAAGTAGACTGGAAAGACAAAATGCAGCTAGACGCTATCAAGCCCCTCCCAACTCACCGCGACGAGACGGATTCGCGGACCGAAGAAGCAAAACCTAAAAACGCAAAACCTAAAGACGCAAAACCTAAAAAGGGTGGTGCGGCCAAAGCTGCTGCCAAGATCACCAAAGCTGCTGCCAAGATCGCCGAGTCGGACGGTCTGGCGGTCTTCTCGCCTAAGATATTTACGTTACTTTGCAACGCGTCCGTCCATCTGCCTTGGATCGTATCCCTGGACAAGTTTCGGCAGCATGCAGCCACCATGCCACGTCCTGACGCCAAGGAGCTAATTACGGGCCCGGGCATCGTATATTCGCAGTTTCGTGAATCCGGTATCGATATGGTCGCCCGCGCACTCAAGGTTTACGGATTCCAGGATCTCGCCGACAAAAAAGATGCAAACGATACCAAAACTCCAACTTATGCGGTTATCTCAGGTGAAATCCCAGCCGAACAACGCGCCGAAAACCTACGTATTTATAATCAGCCCGAGAACGCCGACGGTAAAATCATAGCCATACTGTTAGTTACTGCGACGGGTGCCGAGGGTATTGATACTAAAGGTACTACACACATGCATGCGCTAGAACCTTATTGGCACATTGCACGTTTGGATCAGTTCTGGGCACGTGCCGTACGCTTAGGTGCCTTTGACCACCTTCCCGCCAAGAGACGGTTTGTGCAACCTTATCTTTACCTGGCTGAGTATCCTCGCGGCGAGGAAGATTTGTCTCTTACTGAACCAACCACGGACATCAATCTATACCTTAAGAGCCTGCAAAACAAGGTGCTCATCAACAGCTTCTTGTTGGCTATCGAAGAGGCGAGCATTGATTGCTCAGTACATCATCACGTTGATGATTCCGGCGGGTCGTCTGCGAAGTCCAAAAAATATAACTGTAGGATGTGTGCTCCCAGCAACGAACGTGCTTTCCAAGATGATTTGGCGACTGACTTGGCGACCCCAGACACTTGTAAGCCGTTACGCGAAACAAAAATCAAGGCCCTTAGCATATCTATGGGAGACGTTGAATACATGTATTATACTGGAGAAGACGGCGCAACGCACATATTCGAACAAGATCCCAACTCACAAGCCTACCGTGAGATCTTTGCGGACCATCCCGACTATCGGGCGGTGTCTCAGCAGATTTCAAAACTCGGAAGCAAACGTAAAACATCCTAGGTACCGAAAGTATGACGTTGCTGCATCGGACCTATTTTGGCGGCTCCGATGTATTATTTTTTTGGCGGCCGAGCGTCGGTGGTGGTTTCGATCACAAGGTCTCAGTAGATTTCAAAACTCGGAAGCAAACGTAAAACATCCTAGGCACCGAAAGTATGACGTTGCTGCATCGGACCTATTATTTTTTGGCGGCCGAACACATATATCAGCAGATTTCAAAACTCGGAAGCATAGTACTTATGGTATGTTTCGATGGCTTTGATATCTTCGTAGTCGTAGATGGTGCTGTGGCATATTTTCTTTTCGATATGTACCCGTCTCGCATACTCTTCTATATTGGGGAGCGATTCCCAATGTATTATACTTCTAATAAGCCGCTCGTCGTCTCGGTTTGTATGCGGTTCGCGTTTGGAATAAAGCCAGACTTCGCCCCAGTCTAAATACCAGGGAGTATGACCAGACTCGCTCCACGTGTTTTCGTCGAGATTGATAATAAAACAACTGTCTGGATCACGTTCGGCTTTTACCGAAATAAACGCACGATTGCCCAGCTCGATGCTAATTGGCTGACTCGCGGCACGTCGAATGAGTTCCTTTCTATGCTGGTCAATCCATAGAATAAAGGGCAGTATACGCCACCGGCGCTTTACGTTTACGTCATAGTAGGTGGTTCCGACCGCCGAAAATCCCAGCACTGCAAGACACCCGTCGTCCATGAGCGTGGAGGAGCGTCTTACACCCGTGTTGAAAGTATATGCGAGAATAATCACCGTTCGGAAATACTCAGACTAACACAAAAAATCAGGGTCGACCTCTACGCTCTCAAACCTAGATACTCAGCCGCTAACACATCGGCGCCGGGACGCATAATTGGGTCCATTTGCATGCACTGTGAAATAGTGCTAGCCAAATCCGGCGCAATCCAGGCTGGAATGTTGTATACACCCGAACGTATTCTTTCTGCTATCTCCGGGACCTCCTCACCGGGAAAGGGGAAGTCCACCGTGCACATAACATACAGCATTACTCCCATGGCGTAAACGTCAACCGGAGCCATTTCGGCTAGGGGTGGCGCGCGTTGCACTAGTTCTGGTGCCGCGTAGTACACAGTACCCTGCGACGTTGTGAGACGTTCTCCGTTTGCGAAGGACCGCGCGAACTCAAAATCGGCCAAGACCCATCCACGCGTAGTGCGTAGGACATTTTCCGGCTTAATATCGAGATGGGCTATCCCATACGAATGCAAGTATTGTACGGCTGATACGATCTGCGTAAATTCATTACGTAATGTAACATACGGCGGATTAGGTCCGCGCGTGGTAATCGTATCATACAGATCCCCCGAGCATAGTTCCAAAGCGATGGCAAACCGAGCATTGTCTTCAATATGGCCAACATATTGAACGATTCTCGGATGCCGATACACGGCCAGTATATAAGCCTCGGTCCGACAATATCGTTTTTGCTCTTGGGTGCAGCCGGGTGAAACCTTAATAGCTACCATGGCAGCATTAGTTCGTTTTATGGCGCGAAACACCTTTGTACCAGCTCTTCCGCATTGTAAGCAGGCAAGCAGGCGATACTCACGCTCCAATTCATCCCACTTCCCTCCCGGAACCGAAATTTCTCGCTTCTCTACAGGAGGGGCCCACATCGACGATGCCAGTCGAGCGCCTATCTCAACCGGCGATAAATTCAGCTTTTGTCAAGACGCGATAAATTTCAAAAGCGTGATCCGGCGCTATCAGCCTGTCGTAAATTCAACGTTTGTCAAGACGCGATAAATTTCAAAAAAAGTGTCAGCCTGTCGTAAATTCAACGTTTGTCAAGACGCGATAAATTTCAAAAAAGTGTCAGCCTGTCGTAAATTCAGCTTTTGTCAAGACGCGATAAATTTCAAAAGCGTGATCCGGTCAAACCAAAAAAGCGGCACTGCGAACTTATAGCTTACGCCAAACCCACATGGGCTGCGCCGGTTTGGACCCCTCCGCATACCCAATAACACCCAGATACTTAACGTCGGGCCAATCCATTAGCGCGTTTACCATCGCCAACGTAAAAGCCTTACGTCCCGGGACACGGCGGCCTGGATCATTAATATTAATGATCATGTGACCACCGGACTTGAGATGCGTTAGCGACTTCTTGATACTAGCCAGCAAGAACTTCTCTAGCCAGTCTCCGACCTCGGGGAACTCCTTGACGGACTGTTCGGGATCCTCGCTGTAGATCTCCAAGTCAAAGTACGGCGGACTGGTCATGATCATGTCGTACATGTCATCTTCGGGGAGTTCGAGATCTTGAGCCTTGGCTTGGATCATTCGATACGTGTTCTTGTTCGTACTTTCAGACGTGAGGACCTCGATCATCCTCTGATAGATTGGGTGCAGCGCCGCGTCCGGATCCACGCCTGTGTAGTCGACCTCCTTTGCGATGCAGGCGACCAGACGTGACCCACGACCCGCGCAGAAGTCCAGCACCCGTTTAGGCTTGAACTTGTGTATCAGAGCGGCCAGCACACTGGGTTTGAACTCGGTAGCTTCAAACGTACTTTCGTAGACGGTTTCACGCAGATTATGCGCGTTAATCTCACGTCGCTTGCTCAGACACGTGTTCATCATCTTCAGGATGTCTTGACGGTAGATGTCTAGAGGTGTTGCACTCTGGTCCGCGCGCTTTACCCGTACACGCTCGATGTCCGTGAACGCTTCGGGCAGCAAGTTCATACTCTCGTAGAAGTGAGGATCGTTGAGCAGCAGACAAGGCTTGGCAGATTCGCCGATACCGTCGTCGCCGTAGATGATATTTTTCGGATCAAGGTCCAAGTTCGGCAGTACAAAGGGCTTGGACGAGAAGATGGGCTTGTAAGCCTTGAGATTGCTGAGCATATTTTTTATATGCTGAGGCGCGATCCAGTAGCTCTTGTCAGGGAAGTGTGACACTAGCCAGCGGGCTACTACGTTGCGTCCGACTTCGTCAACTTGACGACGATTCAGGACAAGATACTTAGTCTTGCCGTCGGGGCACAACTTAAGGTAGGGCTCGAGATTTTGAGAACTCGTAGTGGGCGCGTCCATATTTTTACTCTCCGAGCTCCGAAACGTGTCCTCAGATGAATTTACGTTTTAATCAATTTGTCATCGTATGCGACCGTCACGACTATTAGTGTCAACCCGATTGCGGCCAAACCTGTTAGATCCACGCCAACGTACCAGATAATCACTAGGAGGAGTACTAACACTACGCATAAACGAGGATCCATCTATTTAGAACCACCGAGCCTCGTTAAAGAACGAGTTAAATTTTGAAAAGTCTAAAACGCTATAAGCCGAAGATGGAGCGACCCACGTCTGTCGCAGCTTCTAAAACACCTGGAACTGTAGCTTCTAAGCCAAACGAGCCGAAAACACATAAGACGCCTAGAACGCCGGGTGGCAACTCTACTAACGCCTCTAAAACACCAGCGGCATCTATATCGGAACGTCCTAAACAGCAACGCGCCGGGTCCAGCTCAAAAAGCGAAAAGCGAACTAAGCTGGGCGAGGGTGCTTTCGGGCAGGTATTTCTCGAGACCGTGCGTGGCCAGCGCTGCGCCGTTAAGGTTTTTGCCGACCTGAAGAACAAGGACATATCCCATCAAGTGTTGCGCGAACTTTCCATGATACAGATCCTAAGCCACCCTAATATCATTAGCCTGATCGAAGTACGCATCATAGATCAGGAAGTAGAGATGGTCATGCCATACGCTGGTATAAGCTTACGCAAGTACACCGAGAACACGCCCTACTTACGTCGCATAACCGAACTGCCCGTGTTGACTTCGCAGATTTTATGTGCAGTGCGATACCTACATTTGGCCTACAGCATTCATCGCGATCTCAAGCCTGACAACATCTTGGTCCGGAACGACTCGAACGGTCTACACGTGACTATTTGTGATCTTGGACTGTGCAAACTACTCGCCGCGACCGCTGAGAATCATAACAGCGCTCGTATATGTACGCTCAACTACCGAGCGCCGGAGCTTTTCGCCGAGGTGACGAACTCGTACTCTCAGGCCATCGATATCTGGAGTGTTGGCACGCTGTTCGTAGAGTTTGTTACAGGCAAGATCCTGTTTGAAGGTATAAGCGAAATCAAAGTGCTGGCAGCCATCCTCAAGACCGTTCCGACCACACAAGCAACCCTCGATAAGCTGACGCTCGACAACATCAAAATCGAGGCATGTAACACGCAAAACTTCTTTCGTTTCCCCTGTCCTTTCTACGATCTTTCGTTGAGCGACCCGGTGTTGGTTAAACGCCTGCAACTGTTCCAAGATTTGTGCGAGTCGATGCTATATTTGGATCCGGAGGCACGAGTATCCGCCGACACCGCGCTACAGTCACTATTTTACAAGGGTGTCAAGATCCCAGAGCATCCCAACGAAGTACATCTTTCAGCACGCTACTCAGCGGAACCTCACTATCTGACTCCTTTGAAGCGCGCTGAGTACGTCAAGTATATGTTTGACTACGGTGAGTATTGCACTGACGGATCTATGTCGCTGCCGACAGTCTTCATGTGCATCGACGTGTTTGATCGCCATGTTTGCAAAGCTAAGCCGGCGCGACGCAACCGCTTAATGGGACTGATCTGCGCGTGCGCTATCTACATTTGCTCGAAGTTCGTGGACGTAAATGTGACCGACATAGCAGAGTTTCAGTCTGAGTACGGTTCGCGTGATATGATAAACATGGAACGCGAGATCTGGCGTTCGCTAAATTACCAGGTGCAGCACGCAACGTTGTTAGATTTGTACCGAGCGATACGCCCCGACAAGCCACCGACGACGGAAGACATTCAGGTGCTGCAAGATATCGTTTACGATTACGATGCGATGCGCGGTAAGAGCACAAGCGAACTAACACAACTATTGGAAGCCAGACTACGGGAGCCGCCCAAACCGAGAGGCCCGACGGGTATGCCTCTGTTAGCATGCTTGGTAGGATCGCCAGTTGCTCCGGCCGCAGCTAAAAATCCAACTGTAGTTAAAACTCCAAAACAAAGCCCAGTGCTACGGACAGCTACGGGTACTAAAGCTCCTAGTCAAAATGTTGCAACTATGGCTACCACCCAAGCTGCAAAGGTTTCGGTTCCAGGGCCTACAACTCCGTCTACGCCGAAGCTGGTACAAAAACACACACTTAGCAGAACCACCGAACTGGTCAAGGTACGCATGCCGTCGCGCGAGGACGGATAGCCCGTGTATTTACTTTTTTGATTCCGAGGTAGCGAGATCGTGAAAATTGAAACAACAGGTTAGGTACACCATCCAAAAAAAGATGGACGCCCCCATCGTTGCCATCGACGAGTTTAAGTACCTGGTTGTTGATACGGGTTACACTGCGCGCCTACTTGACAAGCTTGATACCATCAAAGCAAAAATTATCTCGGATTGTATGCATGATTCACCGGATAACTCACCCGAAGACAAAGACGACGACGAAGAAAACGAGACTTGTGCTCTTTGCCGAGATCCGGTGCTTTACATCGATGACGACGTCTGGGGTAGTGGATTCTCCCCTGTGAGTGAGTCAGAAGACGAGATTCAGCATGTCCGCGATGTATTAAGCAAGCTAGGAGACACGTCCGGAATCATAGTGTTCCGTTGCAACAGTCTAAGTGCCGCTATGGGCTTGGTAGACATATTAGTGCAGCAAGATTACTGTGCCTGCTTTAGTATGACCTCCTTGCAAACGATAAAACAGATCGGTGACGTGCTGTATTTGGAGTACGACGCCGAGAGTGGATAAGCCTCTTGGAATACGGGTGTCTCTTTTTTGATAAATACCCAATATGAAAACTGAAGAGTGTGATAGGCTATCAATCAATAAAAGAACTAACCTAGTGCCAAGTCTCGAGATTTAAGATGCAGTCCATCGACGATATTATAAACAAACCCAAGTCCAAATCTATCGTTGTTCGCGATGGGTTCAAGTATCTGCTTATACATACTGGATACGCTATTCGTCTGCTCAAACACGTGGATTCCATCAAGAAAAACCTTAAGGATCTGTGTTACAAACATGATGATTATACGTGCAGGTGCGCTAACAATGTGCTATTTGTGAATGAGACTATCTACGGAAACGAGATAACCGCTATCAGTGGTACCCCGGAAGAGATCAACTACATTCGTAATAACGTGCGTGGTGGCGATCTGGCCGGGTCCATAGCTTTTAGATGTGTTTCAATGTGTGATGCAATGAGAATAGCGAACATGTTGACGCAATACAAGCACTGCTATGGTTTTGACATGTCCGGTCTCTGCAGAGTCGAGGTCGACAACGACAATATACTAATCTTGGAATTTGACTGCGAGTCTGGCTAACTTCACACTTCAAAGTTTTACCATTTGGCTTTTTTGTCGTCTTCTATAGCATTGCCTTCTTTTATCAATGGCCTACCTAGCCGCGGAAAAGAGCGTGGTCAAAGTCATTGCAGACTTTGTCTACCCCAATTACACACGCCCGTGGATGCGTAACGAGCGTGCCGCCGGGTCCGGTAGCGGGTTCTGCATTTCTCTAGATGTCGCAAAGCTGGGCGGAGCCACTCCCAAAAACTCCAAAACTAGTACGGCGTCTTCCCAAACCAAAACTCCCAAGTCTTCCAAGGCCAAAAAGTACATCCTCACCAATGCACACTGCGTTCTCGATGCCATCCGTATATTTATTCATCGCGCTGGTACCGCGCAAAACATGCCCGCCAAAGTTATCTACATAGTCGAGGAATGTGACCTTGCCATCTTGGAGACAGACGATGCGTTCATCAAAGACATGCCAGCGCTGACTTTCGGGGGCATGCCTAAGAAGCTTTCCAAGGTATACGTAATGGGGTACCCACTTGGCGGCATGAACATGAGCTTGACTAAGGGCGCCGTTAATCGCATTCAGATCGTACCATACCTCGGCTTTATCAAAGGCATAGCTATTCAGGTCGACGCACCGATTAATTTTGGTAACTCTGGCGGCCCGGCAGTCGACGCTGATGGCAAAGTCGTAGGAGTTGCTTTCTACGGGGAGGATGACTCCAAGACACAAAACATGGGGTATCTGATTCCTACGCTAATTGTCAACTACGTACTCGACAAATTCACGGCCGGCCTACAACACCGCGGCTTGGCCGACCTAGCCATCAGAACACAGACCGCCAGTAACGCAGCTATGCGGAAGCGTTACAATCTGAAAGATTCGGACCCAGGACTCGTCATAGTAGAGTCGCATGTCCCCGAGATCAAGGAAAACGATGTGTTGCTTAGCATCGACGGCATTACTATCGATTCCGACAGCACCATCCTGCTTAAGGATCTCATCTCAATGGACACCAACGAGGTGGTACCCTGGGGAACGATAACCGGACTGCGCAAGGAAGGAGACATCGTCAAGGTGGGCCTCATCCGGGACAAAAAAGCGATCACAGTCGAGGCGCCCGTGCGAGTGCGGAAGTGGGGCGTGCCTTATTTTAACTATCAGAGTCCCAACGAATACTATATGCTGGGCGGCCTCGTCTTCGTAACGTTTTCATATATGTACTTCAACGAACGACGCGCGGCGGGTGACTCGGTTCAGCATCTCTTCTGTATATTGTATGACTCACAGGGCAGAGACAGCGACAGACAACACGTGATCATTTCGGAAGCGCTCGACACCCCTCTCACGGAAGGTTACCATCATGTTAACCATGTGGTACATAAGCTCAACGGCAAGTCTTTTAAGAGTCTGGGTGAGTTTCGCAAAATCGCGGCTGAGGTCCTTGAAACTAAAAAAGGATATATTGAGCTAGAGGTCCTGGCCGAGGGCGGGGCCTCAAAGATAGTTTTAGACGTCGCAGAAGTCATAGAGCAGCAAGACCAGATCCTCGCTGACAACGGCATGCGGGCTTCTAAGATGCTGTAGTACATAGGGTTTTCGACGGTTCTCGTCTGTATAGTACCTCTCACAAACATAACTTTAGCAGCTCTAAACTTGGACGTATTTCGGGACAGCGTGACTTTAGATAAGTAACCGCATTAAGCAGTGAGACGTAGTGATAGTGAACCAAATACCACATAACGCACACAGCTGACCGGGAGCGTCCATGCGGACTAATTATAGCAACATGGTCGCCGCGTTTTAAATGCACATGTAGACGCTCGGCTACCTTCGGTAAAATTTCCTGTATCCCGTCGGTAGTGCCAGCTGGGTAAATGTAAGTTGTCTCGATCCTTTTTTCGGCATCACTGGGAGGCTCGGTAAACCCAACATATATTACGGTTCTGACGTTAAGATTATAACTGTATTTACCTGTATCAGCGCCGTATATGTACAGAGACCCTTGCAGATAATCCGCGATCCCATGCAGATTAGTTTCACCCTCGCTTACGTAGCTTGAGCCCGCGATACGATCAAATCCTTCGAGATATTCGGCGATGGTTCGCATCATACGGTCAGGGTCGTCGACCTGGATGTTTTTATAGGTATTTTGCCAGTCGTAAAGAGCTTGAAGCGTGCGAACTTTTTCGATAGGATAAGATTTGTGTACTTCAGGTGAGCAATATGGATACATTATCTCCAGTTGTTCGAGATTTGAACGTGTATTCATTATCAGATGCCGTGAACTGGGATACAAACATTTGTAATCGGCATCTACGCGAACACTGAAAAACGGGCGACTTAATAGCCAGCGCAGTATGTCCGGACGAACTCTAATATTCGTCAAATCAATGAGGTCCTCATGGCGCGGCTCGACATGTTCCCATAACCAATTAAGCATGGGGATGTTACCAGCCATAACAGGGATAGTATACAAAGATGCTTCACCCTGCCACCCAGTGGAGTTTCCACGACGATCGGCATCGCAATTTTGACAGGGGCATGGAAACTTATCAACACCCATCTCATTTAAATGAGGCCGAATCCACGTTTTGTAAACCCATTCCGCGGCTTCAACGTTACCATTTTCGACGGCCGCTTGTAAGTAAGGTCGGCTTAAGCCAAACATGGTCACAGCCCACTGTGCCGCTGCAAGGTCGCGCTTTAGTATAGTGGATGCATAACTATCGTTTCTGTGATCGAGAGGTGAACATTTACTGACGATAAACTTGAGTTCATCCAGCGCACATACACGCAACCAAGTTTCTATAAATGTATCATGTGCCTTGACATCGATAAGACTCAATTCTTCGGAGAGATATCTGTACACAGCTGGCTGAGAATACAACAAGGCATGCGCCATTACGGAGACAAAGTTACCGGTACTGCCTCCATAACGCCGAGGTATGTGAATGATTTCACTTTCCGCACGCCCTATGCCAATCCGTACCAAGTCTTCGTAGTTGCGCTTAAGCAAGCGTAGATAGCCGTGAATTACCGCGTAACATATCCACTTAGATGTGTCCTCAATGTAGAAAATTATGGGACGCCCATCAACTGTTCCCAGACGATGGTCGAGTGGCTTCTCGGAGTTCCAAGATGGATCGAAGATAAATTCTTGCAAGTGCGTTGAAATATAACTGCGATATCCACGCTCGGCTTTGGCGGGGGCGTTAAGTATATTAGATCCGGCCGTGAAAACAGTGGGAGCGTCTTCGTCAGCAGTTTCGTCACGCAAGCCTAAAAGTGTGACGTTGTTGTCAGTATCGGGATTCTCATCAAACAACACCGTCTCACATTCTTCAGGTATATCCAAGCTTCCTATCAACTCAGTCGCGTTGTGTAATGGAGCCCATTCCACATTCCCGTCGATACGTTCACCCTGTTTTGCTCTCAGCATTGCTATGAATTAATTATCACTGTGTGTTTCTTTAAGGTAAAATTTACTACGCCCTCAGACAAAAAATTTAAACAAACCCCAACAGCATTAATCGCTGGTTCATTTGCTTGGTTTCCACGCTTCGGGTGAAGTTAATCGCTTGTCCACACGTGTTCGCCAAACGGGTTGAAGGTCCAGTTGCGGGGTTTCCACGCTTCAGCCGAAGTCATGAACTTGTACAGACCCATGTGACCAGTAGCTAAAGGGAGCTGTTCCGCAACATACTGGGTGGCTTCCTGGCGACTCATTGCACGGCGATGGCAATCCCAGTATCCAAGTCCCACGGTCTCTTGCCAAATACATGGATGGAGCTTCGGTGATGCGGCTTCAGCAAACGCTCTTGAAATATTCTCAGACATAGTGTCGATGTGTGTATCATACCCGAGCTGTATTCATTTTTTTTGATATAGTAATGCTGGGCGTGGACTAAAAAATAATACGCCTCTTGATTTTTTTGGTCGCGAAACGACGGGCACTTAGGGCTATCATAGATAGTCTCTGTAGCCTTTGATTTATCAAACGTTGAGCAAACTTTACGCATCTTTGACACGTTACGCATCTTTGACACTTTACGCATCCAACGACAGAAACTCGAGCTCGAAGCTCACGCGTTTGCTGCCAATATAAGTCCGGACGTTCGGCTGCGACCCTGCTAACGAACTGGTGTCTAGCGAAATCTCAATTGTGTAGTCATCGGCGCGCGTGGCAAACCAACCCGAACGTTGAATAATCTGTGCGTTTAGGGCCGCGCTGCCGCTGTTGCTGTTGTAAATATAGATCAGGTCGCCCGTCACTATGTTGTGCGGAGTCACGCTAGTCATTACGGTTGGATTACCGTAAGTCATAGTAAAAGTAACACGATCCGACTGAATGTTCAGCAGCTGGAACGGCGTGCGGAAATCAACGGTAAGCTTTTCAAGACGCTTGCGAGGATTGCGCAGCTTAAAGGTCTCCTCTTTGGGGACTAAGTAGAGTCGGTTTAGCACTCGCTGCTTGATACGCAATTCAAAGACGTAATGCGAGGTCTCCGGAATGTTCTCGGTAGGATCAAGGTACTCAGTAACCGGAACATGCTGATGACTAAGCTCCTTAATGTCCATGTGAATAGTTTCGTAGTAATCATCCTCAAGATCAACAATCGGCAACCAGAACGGATGCAGAGTGACCGCAATAAAGTCCTGCAGAGTGTCTTCCATGCGAATGGCACCGAGTTGCCCGGGTTGTCCGGCCGTGTGAATATCCCACTCCAAGCGATTAGAGTTCGAAGTCAGCAAACGATTACGCGAATCAAACTGCACGGTTTGACGCACCATGGTAATGTTGTCGTAGGTATTGTAAAAGTTACGGTTGCGATTGAGCAGGCTGTCAAGGTTCTTGGGCTCGAGGGTTTGGTTGATCAGCTTCATCGCCGGGATCAGCACCTTAAGCGATTCATTTTGGTCATTACCGGACCCCGATCCATTTCCAGAGCTGTAGTTAGAAACGGGTCCGCCGGGTCCGTTTGGGCCGTAGGGCAGACTCGCGGCAGGGGCAATACTATCGGGCGACGATCTAATACCGTCAACGCGCTGCTCATCGACGACAGCATTTCCGCGACGATTTGCGAATGCTTGCGTACCATAAGAATTCTCGTTAGGAGTTAATTGTTCTAGTTCGCGGCGCTGGTACTCGGCCATGCCAGCGAGACCACCATCATCAAGATCGGCAAGACGTGCGATGTCACCACTTTCATGTTTAGTGCGCGCGGCAATGCGACCTCTATTGATATAATCCTGAGCGATCTTATCACAGGCTTGCACGAAAGTTAGGTTATAGAATGGCGTTTCTGGCAGCGCGTTAACATGCGAGATCAACGAAGTAACTTGGCCCGCCGACATGGCAGAACCAGTAATTCGGCTGATGCGATTAGCAATCAAACTGAGAGCTTGCTTGGTGACGACGAGTTTGCCATAGTTGCCGGGCGTCATGAGCGTATCCTCGGGAATAAATGGACGCACGCCCTGGTCGGGTGGCATGCCGGGAGGGGGTCGAGATCCACGCCTTAGCTCCTTTTGCACACCGAGACGATGCGAATCTCCGGTGCCGGCCATCTTGGATTTCTTAGATTATTTCCGAAGTACTCGATAGCTCAAACCTCCACGATACCTAGATCATCAAAAAATGTCTAAGAGATAAACAACTTTGCGATCTGTGAAAAAATCGATTCCCAAATTACTGAATGGGCAAGCAGGTGAGCTGAATCGCGCATACGTTGCCTCCATCGGTCAGAATTGTGCGGACTATTTCTTCAAGCTTCATGCCGCAGTAAGGATTCGGCAGAGACTTGAGTAGTTTGGCTTGCTCGGCTGGCACTTCAGCCCAGTCTTGCTTGGCTAGTTTTTGGATTACCTGCTTCATTCCGTTTTGGGCATCAGCAAAATTACGGTAAACTCCTAACACTAGCGTTGGGACTTGTACGATTTCGTCACCCTCGGCAACTTGCGTGAGGACCCAGACCGACATGTTTGGAGAGTTAGAGATGCAAGGATGATCGTCGTTTCAATTTTAATTTCTAGTACGATAAAAAAACGTAAACATACCACAGTGTTAATGCTCAACTTTGGTGAGTGCGGCCTGAACTACACATAACTGCGCGCCCGAAGCTAGTACGGTTCTAACAATTTCGTTGAGTTTCATATTGTAGTAGAATCCTTCTAGCTTAGGGTCGAATTTTACTGTATCGCCGGGGACCACTTCCCAATCATCCTCCTCTAACTCAGCAACTGCCCGTTTCATCTCAGTCACGGCTGACGTAAACGTACGATAGATTCCAAGTACAATAGTAGGACGATCAACTAGACCATCTACATTGTTAACTTGAGTCACTACCCAAAGTGACATGTTTGGAGGGTTAGAGATGTAAGATGGCTACCAGTTCAATTTTAATTTTTGTTCGAATAAAACGTAAAAAATACTTAGCAACTGCTAAAAACACATCCGTCGCCCGTCTATCTGATACGATCGTGTACGTAAAACACGGCATCACTCAAAACCTCTTCGGGACACGGACAAGATTTTGAGTCCGCCTGCTGACACAAGATCAGATAGGTGTTTGGATCGTTGTCCGAAACAACATAAGGGTAGATTCCCTTATAAGGCCATCCGTTGCGATATACAGTTCGCTTCTGGGTCATGAACCGTACCAGCCTCTCGCGTATGTGGGCGGTGGGTTCGTTTGATTTCCAGGCGATGACTTGCGAGTCGACTTCCACTTGCAACCCAGGCGTTGGAATGATCTTCCAATCTTCCAATCTGGTGCGGCTGTAGGCGCCTTCCTTTCGATGATCACAATCGCGGAAACGAATCGCGTAGGTCTTGCGATTGACCACGAAGAAGCCCCGCTGCCACATTTTTTCTGATGAGACGAGCATTGTTATAACACTTAATAGATTCAAATTGTAAAACGTGTCGTAGAATAATCTACTTTTGCTAGAGCACTACTAGCTCTTGTTTGTCGCAAAAAAAAATAATTGGGAGGAAGCGAGTCTTAGCGAAGGGAGTTCTTCCGCTAAAGTTGAGCCCCAGTGCTCGTAGATTCATCTACTGCACGACATTAATACGGCGGCAAGAAGTCGGTCTCGACGTCGTTCGACTTGGCGGACCACCAGTCCTTGTGCTCGTTCTCGTCCAGCTCATTAAGAAAACAGCGTTTGTATGCATTCTTGGTGTTACGTACCATGCCGTCGATAGCTTTTTTGTTCATACCGCCACGATGTTGCTGCTTACGCGATACCGATTCGTCCACGGTAGTAGCTCGGTTATTAAGCGGGATCTTGTACTCGGGCATCGGACCCGGTTCGGCCAAGTTAAACGATGAAAGCATGGCACTGCTGGTTGCGCTGACACCCTGCATAGAGGGCTGGAAAACCGAATTGCCGCGCGAGATAGCTTCTTCGACGGCGTCTGAATTGTCAATTTCGTCACTTGTCTGGTACGACCCATCCGCACTTTTGCCGAAATCCATACTGTAGTTGCGCTGGAGCATGTTATCGAGGTCGCCGGTACGAACGTTTTGGTACTTGCCAATGTACTGATCTTCGTCGGCGAGGGGAACGTCACCCTGCACTAGTTCGGTTTCGACAGGCCCGCCTACATTCTCGGTCATACGCTCAACCGACTGGGGATTCAGCAAATACGAACCCAAGATAAACATGCACGTTGCGGCCATGCCAATAGTGGCCGTAGGATAGTCCGCCCCGTACAACACCACCAGATAAATTAGGATAATGAACGCGAAAGCTAGTAGGGCTCCGCGCGTGTTGAGCATTTTGGGCTACGGCTACCAATACAACCTATACCCTATAAGATATTTAAACGGGTAATACAAATTGAATATTTTCGAGCTATATAGCGCCGGCAATATAGCTTACAAAAAATGGCCACGATGACCGTCACACGCGTAGCTTACGTTAAGAAGCCTTTGCTCCCGAAGCAAATGCTCAAGGAAAACAAAGTTCTCAAGGTTTCACCACCTTCGTTCGACACCGCATGCCGATTGGCCAGCCAATTCTCTGATCGAGTTGCGCAGATCATCTCGGAAGGCAATCTACCTATCAGGATTTTAGAGCCAACCATGATCGACGAGGAAACCATGGTGCGGGTGCACTGCTTCGACGGCTATTCAAACGGATACGTCGCTCCTTCGGCTGTCATTGAGCTGCACTTCTACTGGTACGACTTAGGCGAGGATGGCAAGGAGCCTCATGAGCCAGCTTACTACCTGAGAGCCGGCCGTGATTATGTAACGGACCCGATCCACGGCTTTGAGCCTCATTGCGCCCACATGCCGATCACTCCCGAGGCGATGGTGGAGCTGTGCAGATTGGTACATGTGGGCCTCATCAAGGTACCGGCTGTCTACGAGGAGTGGATCAAGATGGGTTACGTGGAGGATCCCAGGCTTTGATTTTTTTATTATGGCTTGGATGCCGAATGTGTGAAAAAATAGAGACTGGATCAAGATGGGTTACGTGGAGGATCCCAGGCTTTGATTTTTTGTAATTGTTGAACTTTGTAGAACGGTTCATTACAGATAAAAAAGCGAGTCCGCCGCATTCGGGGATCCAAAGTCATAGCTAGCAATTTCATGTCTACAAAGCCATCTCCATGGGAATAGCCGGATGAGGATCGTATCCGATCAGCTTAATGTCTTCGTAACGAAGTGCTTCGATGGCTACAATAGGGTCCAACCCATCGGTCTTCCAAGCCGAAAGGTCGACCTTGGGAGGCGGCCGTACGTCCCTTACTAATTGCGTCTTCAAAGGTTCCACATGATTAGTGTAGATATGTGCGTTGCCTATAGAGTGATATAGTACACCTGGCTCCAGACCGCATACCTTTGCTAAGATATGTACTAACAACGAGTACGAAGCGATGTTAAAAGGCACACCCAGCCCCATGTCAGCCGATCGCTGAGTTAGCATGCAACTTAGTGACGGCTTGCCAGTGCAGTCCGGGGCTACGTCAAACTGCATAATCATGTGACACGGAGGCAGCGCCATCTTAGGAATGTCGACTGGGTTCCATGCCGACATAACAATTTGCCGGCTGTTCGGGCTGTTTTTGATTTTGTCGATGACGTAACGCAGCTGATCCACACCTTTTCCGGTGTAGTCGGTCTTACAATCAACGTATTCAGCACCGAAATGACGCCATTGAAATCCGTAAACGGGGCCAAGGTCGCCGCCAGTCTTAGCTCCGTTAGCATCCCAAATCTTAACACCCTTGGCAGAGAGTTCATTGGCATCAGTACTTCCACGCAAAAACCATAGCAGCTCCTCGACGATAGACTTCCAAGCCATTTTCTTTTGTGTTAGCAGCGGCATGTTACCATCGCGGAGATCAAAGGAGAGACTTTTGCCAAAGAGTGACCAGGCTCCGACACCAGTACGATCCTTTCGATAAGCACCATGCTCTAAGATTTCTTTAACGAGATTCATATAACAGAGCTCGCCGATGCAACGACAAGTCTGCTCAAAGTTAGTAGGCTGATGGATTTCTACTAACTTGGGACGCGCGGGCCGAGCAGTTTCGGATTGAGTATCTAGTCTCGGATCTTGCATTTTTTTGATTCACTCGCGAAACCAAATAACTATATGGATATGATCAATTTTCTAAAGCAAGTTCGTGAAAAAAGATGGATCGGTTTTTGTGGGCAGTAACCGTATTGTTGTTTATTTGCGCAGTCTGGACGGCGATAGTCGAGCTAGGAGAGCTGATATTTTGCGACTATAGTATATATCTTATAGAAGACCTCGCTAATGCAGCCGGATCTTTCTTCGCAGCCACGTATTTTGGGCTCGTACTCTTAGAGCTGGGAAGGTAGCTTGGTATCCTGCGGATGGCCGCGCACATTATTTAGTGGCCGCCGAAACTATCAAGGAGGATCCTGCGGATGGCCCGCCGAGAGTTATTTAGTGGTCGCCAAAACTATCTCGCGTACTAGCCTGCAAAAAAATATGCATGGGCATACCACCGTGAACTTTACGGGCTGGTTTTCTTCGCGGCGGCCTTCTTTTTTCCTTTGAGAACCGGCTTGAGTTCGCTGGATGCTTCCGCATCGGCCGGAGGGGTCGCAGCAGCCGGGGGTACAGGCTTTTCAGATTTGGGGCTCGCGGCCGCTTCTTTTTTGTCGCCGTCTAGAATATCTAGGTTAGAACCTAGCATCGCCATCATCTTCTTGATACGAGGATCCTTAACGCCGGAGTTCTGTACATGCTTAGCGTAGAATCCTGCGATCTGTCGGAACTGGCGAGTTGTTGCAGCGTCGGCTTCTGTGTTGCGCGCCACGTCTGACAGGAAATGCTCGGCGATGATGGTCGGGTTTTGACTAGAGATAAAATCCTTGTAATAGCCGCCGAAGTTGTTCTTCATAAGATCAACACTGCTCTGGATTTTCGCGAAGGCTTGATCGCAGCGTGGGATATGTTTCTTAAGTTCGCCGATGCTGTTGACCATTAGCTCCGAGAACTTTTCAACATCCATGTCGGGGCTGGTTAGGTCCTGCACCACTGCGATGCAACGATTGTACATGAGATGCAGCACCGTGAGTGTGTATCCGCGCATCTTAGCATCCATGCGGTCGCTTAGCATCATTGCCTTAAAGTTCAGCTTGCAGAAAGGGAAGAGCTCTAGTGTATCTCCATCAGTGTTGACAATGAATCCGTCGCGGAGTTCGGCTTTGACTTCGAGATCGTGTTTGGCTTGCTTGCGCCGCTCCTTCTCGAGGCCGAGCGCGGTCTTAATGTTACGTGCCAACATAACCACATTCTGCGCCACCGGACAAGTCTTAAGAGTCTTGTAACGCTCGCCCAGATTAGCAATTTTGTGAGTCTGCTTAGAAGAAGTCATCAGTTGCGCAAGTTTGGCTGGGTCGGCGTTAGCCGCATTAAGTTCGGCACCGCTGTAAACCTTGTCTTCAATCTCCAACTTAAGAGGGCCCATCAACTCTTCTCCGGTCTTAACAAACCCGCGCAGCATGGTGAAGTCGTTAGGGTACACCGACCCAAAAACAGTGGCCACTGGGCTCGAGCAGAAAGCGTTCAGCATCTGCAAAATACCGTTGCAGCCATTGTAAATACGCTCATACTTTGGAATAACAATGACCGGGTCAGGCTCGTCGTTGCCAATCATCTGGTTAAACAACTTCATGAGGTCGGCGTCCCCCGTGGCCGCCTTGAGGTACTTATCTTTCCCCTGCATCTTTGGTGTTTTGGGAGTTTTTTTAGATGCAGCAATGTGATTTTGATGCGATGAATATCAACCCCGACCGCTCCTAATACCTATAGAAACGTAAGAATCTCTAAGGTAAAATAAGGTCAGCATCGCTACCCGTGAGCCTCTGAGTCTTTGACATTTTAAAAACTTTGAGCCGCAATCAACAAAACACAAATTGAAGTTTGTTGGATATTTGCTCGTCGCGCACCTATGGATTGCACGAAACCGCTTGACTTTTCCTTGCTGTATCCGAGCATCATACTTCCCTACCGCCCAGAGGAAACGCAGCTTGTCGGTGCCCCAAACCCCCCTGACCCTGCTCCAGCGACACCGGATTATGTCATTCCGCGAGAGTGGGAGATGGACCGTGGTTGGGCCAATGCGCCTGATTACCAATCGGCCCGCGCTGAGATATTAGTGCACATGCTAAACATTTGGCGAGGCAGCTATCCTAGGTCGGGCGCCGCGGCTATTTCTCCGAAGGCCGACGCATTTCTACGGGAGCAAAAATGGATCGCTGTGTCATTTTCCGTCAGTGAAATCTTACCTAAGCCAGCACGCGTCATTCAAACAACGCTGCGTGTTCTTCTCGACCGGTTCTGGGAAGGGCATAGGTCAGACAAGTACAAAACCGACTCCACGCGCTGGCTTTACTTGTCGTTCTTCCCACCTAGACACTACAATTGTCTTCAGCGATGGATGTGGGCCATGAAAAACGCCCATGTTAACTTAGGCCGGCCAAACATGGGGCCTCCTTTGGAAGTGCGCGCGTTCGCGGTGGAAATCCTTACCTATTACCGGGGTAACTGGGGTGACAACTGGGGTATGCAGTGCGGTTGTGAAATGAGCCATGCTGGTGCTGACACGGTTAATTTAGACTCTCTTAGTCGGCATTGCGATCATCGTCCAATAAAGTATAACGACGAGTACAAGCGCTTGTACCCGGTCGAAATTGTCAATGCGATTTGCCGACTCCGTGAGAAACGTGAAGATAGAGAACTAGCATCGCGCGCGGCGAGAAACACACAATACGATATCGGCTCTGGGCTTGCGATGGCAAAGTCTAGCGATAGTGGGCTGGTTACGCTAGGGGCTATGACTGTTGTTGTCGCGGACATAGGTGTTATGGTAGCGGCTCATCGAAAGGTAGCTCGTGCTAGAGAGGCCGCTAAACAGCCGAGAAAACGTAAACCACGTAAACCTCAGCCGTACCGCGGCCGCTGGTGCCCATGAGCGTTCGCACGTCGGTATATTTTTTACAGACGTATTGTGTGAATTTAAAAATATAAAAAATAGATAACACTCGCGAGTCCGTAGCATTTGGGGATCCAAAAGCTACTACAACGAGATCGTCAACCAGAGTCGCAATCAAAATTTAAACCTTGCGCCGCGAATCAAGAGCTACTTTCTTTTCGGCCTCGTCCTTCTCCATAGCGCGACGATTAGCCTCATAGGTAGCGAATCCACTTAGCATATTCTTGGCGCGCGACCACATGGCTTGCTTCTCAGCCGCCGCAAAACAGTGCCATACCAGCTTAATCTTGATCAGTACTTCAGCAAAACGCTCAAAGTTGTCTCCGTTTTTTAAGTTCTTTGGTTACTCCGGCGCGGTCGGCTTCGAAATCCTGCTCTAGGAAGAAAGCCTCAGCTTTGGAATCGGCAGCCATAATCTTTTCGCGATACTTCCAAAGAATCGCACCCGAGCTCAGTAAAATTTGTACGGGCACCTCGTTTTTCGCCAGCATGTACTTCTCGCGAATCTCTTTGAAGTCCTCGTCTTTGGGACTCTTAGTTTGCAACGCCACAATCATCCAAGTCAGATCTTTGAGATAGTTCTCGACGACCTGGTCCTGTTCGCGACGCATGGTGTTGTAGTCTTTCTTGGGTTGGTTAACCTTGTTTGAGCCGGCAGCTTGTGCAGTGGCAACGGCGGCGGCCGCTTTGGGATGAGCAACGGCCATACCCGTGTTAACGGTAAGGCTCGGCAGTGGCTTTGGTTGAGCCATAGTGTTTTAAACAGGACAATACTACGCGTCTGATATACTGATGTGCAAAAACATTCATATGCAAAATCACGGGACGTTGTCTGGCCATTAAAAATACCCTGACTACATGCAAGACGTTGCCTGACTATTAAAAATACCCTGACTACATGCGAGACGTTGCCTAACTATTAAAAATACCCTAACCATTAAAATATACCAGTCCTAGCTTATGAAAACCTGTTCTCGCCGGACGATATGACGGTCATGCCTCGTCGCGGAGGCACCGGATCCCCGTGTCGGTAAACTTCGTATGTAGCATGGTAAGTTTCCATGATGCTAACTATCACGCGGTCCGCGGCCAATCCTAGATCAAAGAAAGTATCGATCGGAAAACTACCGCCGGGTGCACGCTCACTTCTGACCCGAGTCAAGTAGAGTTTATCCCAGATTTTGCCGTGGTTTTCAAAGAACGAAGTATATGTTTGCGCACCACCGATAATAAATATACTTTGCGGGCGTATGGGCGCGTCGCACTGCGATCGGGCGTATGCAATGGCTTCATCAATGTCATGTACTAACTTAGCCCCTTCATACTTGGCGATCGGGGAACTTTCCCTGGCAAATACATAGTCGGACGGAGATATAACTACGTTAATACGATTAGGCAACGGCCTATACTTCGAGGGCAAGCTATCCCAAGTCTTGCGGCCCATAATGACGACGTTGCCTTCAGTAAGGTCGCGAAAGTATTTAAGGTCTTCAGGAATGCGCCAAGGAATACCACCCTCGTAGCCGATGCCCAGCTTAGTTGAGTTGGGCTTTAAGACGCCCGCCATAATAACATTAAGGTCCATATTGCTACTGACTCACTTTATTCTACGTGCGTTTAACTTTTCTTAATCAACGATCTAAATAAAAAGATTGAACATGTGTAGTTTACGTAATGTGGCGACTCATGCGCCGACGTCGCCAGTTTTATACCAAGGCTCTGCGAACAACGCGCATAACCGCCACCTAAAGTAAACCTTGTTAGCATCATAAAAAATAGTAAGCAAATAGTTATAGAGAAGCGAGTCTTAACGACGGGCAGTTGTTCTTGATACGCCAGTATCAAGAACAACAACCAAAGTTATAGCGAGCAATGTTATACCGCTGGACGCCTCCAAGCCTTGCCCTGCTTATGCTGGCGCCCCTGCTTGTCCGCTTCGATGTTACGATATTCCTCCAACGCTGCCATACCGTCCAGCTCGCTGTAGCCCGTATTAACCGGAGTAGTCTCGATGTTGTCACGTCGGCTGGCCTGGACAAAGGACTGGTCACTGTCATAAACCTGTGGAGTTTCGCTCTTTTGCTTAACCGGGCGTCCACCCGGAAGCGGTTTGTCATTTTTGCCAAGACCTACCATAACAGGGCGTCGCTGTTGCATTTCGGCCATCTTGCGTCGAATATCAGCATCGCGGTCGTCGGCTTGGTCGGCCTCCTGCTCACCTTTGTTAGCCATCTCACGCATCTGATCGCGGAGGATAGCTTCTTCAGGATTTGTGACGGCGAGACCCATGTCGTCAACGCGACGGCGAGCCGGAGTGAGTGCACGAATGATTACCTCGGCCGTAACGTATACCTTGCCTCCCAGAATCATGGCGGGGACCGTAGTAATCTTTTTTGCCACAAGTGCGCGCTTGATTTCATCATTGATGTAGACTATCTTAACTTTGACCACCTGATTAATGGCGGCAAGATTGTTGGCGATAAAGTTAGTGACTTCAAGGGTTGCGCGAGACTGCTTGTTAACGAAGATTTGTGCTTCGACCTTGTCGGGCTGGGCCATACTTCCGTAGGATTGGGCAAGTGTCTTATAAAATAGTGCGAGGTGTCTAAATAATACTGGACAATAAAGTATAATAAAAACTACACGGTGCGAGGCAAATAATAGCTTCTTTAAATTTGAACGAACGTTGCATCTTTATTCTCATTTAGAGATACAATCTCTCCTTCCGGAGAGTGTCTTTGCGGGTTGGGCTCCTACGGTTAGAAGCTTTACCTCTTGAAGTTTTTACCTCTTGAAGTTTTTACCTCTTGAAGTTTTTGCCTCTCGAAGTGTTGCCCTCTTGAAGTTGTCACATCTTGAAGTTTTTACATCTTGAAGCTTGCTTCGATGGACTCGCACCTGCTCGAAGACGTTACCCTTACCAACTATGCTTATGAGTTTCCTCAAACTGGTGCTCTGGCAGATCCAGCGCTACAAGCAGAGGTCTTGGCTATGTTGCCGCCGAACAAAGACCAAAAGATTAGCTTCTATCTGTCCCAAACCCATCGGACTTTTGCTAACGCTATCCGACGCACGGTGACTAATGAATGTCGCGCCGTCGCACTGCAGCTTGAGCTTGAGGATATTGTTACAGATGAGAAGTTTATCTTAGTGCACCAGCTCGCTATCCGAGTGGGCTTGATTCCGATATCCCAAGACATAGAACCCGGTACTACTTTCACATTGGAGGTCAAAAACCCCGATACTAGCACCGGAAAGCTCTACGTTTACAGCGGCGACCTAAAGTACGAGTCCTCGCCCAGCGGTAAAAAGATTACCACCGATATGTTTGACAAGACTTTCAGACTGGCTTGGCTACGTCCGGGCAAATCTCTCAAGTTAGCTAAAGTTGTAGTCGTGCAGGGTTGTGGTTATGAGAATGCCAAGTTTAGCCTTACGAATTCCTTTGCCTTTATGTCTACTGACCATACCGACGTTAGAATGCTGGGAGCGTCGGGTCGCAGCGCCGGTGTACAAGTTCTGACACGAGACCTGCTAGACTTGATGAAAGACAAATCAGTCACCGTGGCGGGTAGGCTAGGAGATCAGCTACGTAAGGGCACGGCGCGTGATATTTTTAAGCTTCATCACATCTTGGTTATCCCGAACAAGCAGCATTTGGATATCGCTCCTCCTTCTATCCGACCCAAGTTCGAAGACTACGACTTGGTCCTGGTGAACAACAAAGACTTGGAAGTTAATCCGAGACGCGACAATGAGTTCATCCGCGTAATCAGCAGCATGTCCGACGAACCTACCGAGTATTACATGGAGTTTCGTTGCGCCGGAAATATCACACCGGTTAACCTGCTGGCGCACGCATGTGACGATTTGGCTGAACGCCTTGAGTCCATTAGTAAGGACGCGGCCGATGCTGTTCCCGCGACCGATGGTGCCGAGCCGCACGTTTCGTTCGAACAAGACGGTAACATCACCACTATGAAGATCATGGGAGAGGACTACACGATCGGACATCTGTTGGCAATGGCAGCATTGATACGCGATCCAACAATCCCCAATATTAGGGCCGAACCTGAGCATCCCCTTACCCGCACGCTCATGATCCGAATCTGGCACGCAGACGCTAAATCGCTCATGATTCAGTGTTGTGACGACTATGCAAAACACTTCCGTCGACTCGCCCGAGAGTTCCGCGAGACGAACACGAAACCGTCTAAGAGCGTAGCCCAAAAAGCTGATCCGGTAGCCAAGGTTAAGAAAGCCGCAGTTCCAAAGTCGGCAAGCGCGGATGGCGCCAAACCCAAGACCAAGCCCACCGCTAAACCCAAAGCAAAGGTCGGCAAGGCAGATTCCGCAGAGAACTAATATCTGGGCTTATTGATTTGGGCTTATTGATTTGGGTTTATTGATCGCGCATGTCCTATATTTTTTATTTGCGTCCGGAAAGTACGAAGATCAGGCGCCGATACATCCCTATGAAGCTTAGATCTTCCCGGAGAAGGAGGCACCACCCCTCTCCAAAAAACCCGCGAATAACGTTTTTAACAAAAGTTGATCCTGCTTAACAGAGAAAGCCCCCAAAGTAACTATGGCACTCGCCGCGCTGAATACAAACATCAATGCTCTGCATCTCTCTAAGTCGCACGACAATGAGTATTACTTGATCGCCGACATCTGTGAAACTCTTGTGGAAGCTACGGTGTCTAACAAAATGACGGCCGGACTACGTTGTGTAATCAACGCACATGTAATGTATCATTTTTCCGAAAAGATTCCACCTGGCATGTATCACTATATCATTCCCGTTTACAACGACGAGCTATTTGCTATATTACGCTGCATGCATGAACGTGGCGCACCGCCCGAACTCGTCGATGCGGCTTTCTGCAACGCTTTCAGATGTGGAGCCTTGTCCTACTTGCACCCTAATGCAAATGCTATCCTGTTGTGGCGCATCCGAACATTTCCGCCCGCTACCTTTCCAGCGTACATGGAAAGCTTTGCCAAAGGTCTTAGCGTACGACCGACTCGAGCTTCCTATCTCTACGCTCCTGATATATGCATTATGAACGCGCTAATAGATGCCGCGCTCGCCGGGCCCTGGAAAACTTCTGAGTTTGTGGCTGGCGTCGCGGGACTTGCAAGGGTCGGTACTCCCTTTCCCCTGGCCATGCTACACAAAATAACCAAGTACATAAACCGCAAGGAAGCTCTGACGGTTCTCTCGTCAATAATTCCAACTGACTCGTCTCGCGCGGCGTACATATCGTTGTTTATGGGACACTGGCATCTCACTCAGAAGGAACTAGCGTCTGTTAAGATCTTAGTTAACCCACAAGTTATCTATGCAACCTTGGCTGATTATGTTCTCTCAACCGACGATGTAAAGTGGGTACTAAGTGAAACTTTACGCGGCGTAAAGATGGATCACACAATTTGGCGGATGGTGTTTAAACGAAAAGACTATCAACTATGCGCGTGGTTAATGGACAATATGTACTTGGTACCGGATCAAGATTTAGTAACTGATTACACAAACTCTAATGCCGATGCACGTAACTTCTGCGACCGACTACTGAGCCTGTATTCAATGCGCGTTGGTATCAAGGGCTCAAAAAGTCTGAAAAGTTCAAGAAGTCCCAAGCCCCGCTGAGACTAGGCTTTAAGTTTTTTATAATCATCGCTTCCAATAAACTATAAAAAAATAGTGATGCACGTGCATCGCGACGCATCCCGTTTAAGCATCCTGTTTAAGCATCTTCGAACTCATACTTATCAGCGGTCGGTTCCCAGTTTTGTTTAATGCCCTGCTCGATTGCAACTAGCACCGCGTCGATCTCTTGCTCCCAGAGCTTCTGCCAGGTATTCTTCATGGCCTCAGCGAGCAATTGAGCAGCCTCGTCGCGTTTCTTGCGGATGGCAGCGGTACCCTTGGCACTCTTGTCGTAAGACGTAGCTTTGTCAACATAGTCGTATGAAGCCTTTGCACCAGTTACCAGCTTGCGTAAACCCTCAGCCGATACTTTGACTGGGTTAAATAGCGGCGTCGCGTAGAACTTATCAAACTTAGCTTTTTCAAGCGCTTCGTATCGTTCATTGTCGTCCAGCTTATCGATGTTGAATTTCTTATCCGTTTGGCTGTCTTCAACGATGTATCTAAGCAGATTATCATAGTAGCGCACACGCAGCTCCATTAGAACACGGATGCGAGCCAAACGCTCGATGTAAAGTTCGCGACGCTTCATATACCAATACTCAAGCACTTCCTCGTAGTTGGCGAAGCTTTGTACGAAACCGTTCTCCTTCATCATGTTAATGTTTGTGTACATCTGGGTTCGTAGCTCCAAGTAATGTTCCACGGGGTCGGTTACTAGGTTCCGGCCTAGCTGTTCACACTTTGCTTTGTAAGAGGCCTCGATGGCATCCATCGCGCCGGGTTTTAGCTTAACCTGAACGTTAGTACGATGGGTGTTCATGTCATCAGTGTTATCGTATGCGTTCTCTACCAAACCCTTCATACGAGTGCGGATCTTCGGGTCTTCACGCTCTTTGGGATTGGCTTCGTCGCCCGATGAGTCTGAGTCGGAGGTATCAGCAGCTTTGGCGGAGGCCTTTTTCTTACGCGCCGGTGCTTTGGGTTTAGCACCCGCTTTGGCACTTGCTTTGGGCTTGCCTTTTGCCGCGGCCTTCTTTGATTTCATGGCTTTGGCTTCCTTTTCGGCTTCTTTAAGGCCCAGGATACTATCTCGCCAGATACTCGACCACAACTTTATCGGCATTTGGGTGATCGTGATGGTGCTTCCAGCCATGTCATATTCGTACTCCCCCAAGCAGATCTCGCCCATTACTTTACCACTAACAGACCGTCCCACGACGCAGCGCATACCCTCGACTAGCCAGGGTTTGCCTAACATCGAAATCGGCTTACCGGCAGGATTCTCCGGGTAGTTAAAGAGAATCATGCGCCGCACGTTGTTTACGACCGCATATAGGTCGCGAGCCCAACTGTCGATCTTCCAACCGGCCGAGGTCGTAGTGTAGGTAGTTAGCAATGCCATTGGGAGCACCGGCACGTAATACTTCGGCTCGACAATGGTTCCTTCTTCGCGGTTGTAGTCAAGAAGCAGATCGTCGATGCGCGGAAACATCAACTCCATCACCTTGGCATTGTATACCAGTGAGATGTATCTCGGCTGGCCAACAATATCACGGCCCAATCGCCTATTACCAAAGGCATTGCTTACCGGGAGTAGAATAGGGATTAGATTCGCACCCACGAACTTTTGCGCCATCATAATCACGGTTTTGTTCATAGCCATATCGCCGTGTTTGTAGTGCGTCGATTTGGTTACATCCGCGGTCATTTGATAAACCAAGATCTTTTTCCCATGTTTGGCCATTGCTTTGCGAGCCCCCGTTAATACCTTACGTTGACTTTCAATGAGTCCGTCGATAGGTGAGGGAAGTTTACGATAGCAGAAGTCCATCTGGAAGAGAGTAGTCTCACGTAGCAACATCTCGCTGAAGTTAATGGTTTTGTGGTTTGTCAGGAGATCGGCATCGTATTCAGGAATCACTTGACGACTCAGGATTAGCTTGCGTTCCTTTGAACTCGCACCATACATCTGTTGGGCTATTTCTTTCGCAGCTTCGTCCATACACACCGCCACGAAGTTATTCAAGATGTTCTTAGCCATGTTATTGAGCTCTTGGGTACTGTGTCCACCCAGACCTTTGTAGTAGCTGACCTCGTAGTCGGCGTTGAGGAGGTCTTCGTCGTTTTTGTAGTTATCTTTAACCCACTTAGCGAAAGCGGCCTCGTCAAACCATTGCAGCACAGCACCGAGCGATTTACGCTTAGGATATGCACGAACAATAGGAGTTTGCAACTTGTTAAGGAACCGCTTCTCCTTGCCGTTTTCGTCTACCCAGACACGTCTTAGCAGTTGCGGCCAGAACACCATAAAGTATAGGATGTAGCTAGGCGTGATCTGTCCCATGCCGTCCACATCTTGATCGGCGGCAATGGCGATGAAATGAGTGTTAAGTGTGGCCCATTGACGATCACCTTCCGCACGCAAACGCTGGATTTCAGCATACCGCTTGGGGTTAATTTGTTCAAGGTTGGGATTACGATCAGCGGGATCTACCGGTTCGTAAAAGTAGTGGTAGTTGTAGTCAACTCCGACCGCAGCGGCCAAGTTGTTAAGAATGACATTGTCGCGTAGCTTAGCTTTGCATTTGTAGCGCTGTCCGATAAACTCGTGGAAATCGGCTTCAACCGAGTTCTTCAACGCGCCCATAGGCACACCTCGGCCTTTAAACAGGCTCCAGTAAGTGTTGTTTATTTTGGCACCGCTGACATTCATAATCGCGGTTACTTGCGAGCCGGCGGTTTCACCCTCGCAGATAAAGTAGCCTCCCTTGTGCGAGTATTTGGGACCTATTTTTTGCGCCGGAATAAAGCCAGGGATACGGGCCAGGCTAATAGCGCGAGGTTTGGCTTCTTTGATCTGTTCAACTTCGGACTTGGCAGTCATCAGCTTAACAAGACTGTCGCCGAACTGTTTCCACAGCGCTTTGGCATCGGCTTCGCTGAATTCGTAGACTTTTGCCATCTGATTAATCTGAGCGCGACCAATGACCAGCTTGGACTTTACCTGGCCTTCAAAGCCCTTGTTAGGCGCTTGACGGCTGTCAAAGATAAAGAGGAGTCGGTTAAGACTGGCCATTTGGTCTATCTTCATGTCTTCCTTGAGCTTAAGTTTAGCTTTCAGATAGGGCATCAGCGCAGTTTTCACCTTGGTCACCAACATGTTAACATGCGAGCCGCCCTCGGGAAGGTAGACACTGTTAATAAAGCTCATGCATTCGGGCTCCTTAGCGGGTCCGAGCTCGTCGCGCAGTCCGATAAAGACATGCCAAGGTGCTGCAACGGCCGAATCGCTACTGTTGAACTTAATGAGATGGCCTCCCTTGATAGGAAACATCAGAGCATAGTCGCGGAGACTGTCGATGCGAATCAAGTCACCATTAAAGTAAACGCGTGGCAAACTATGATATTCAATGCGAGTGGGATCGACATCATCAGGGTTGGTACGCTGGTAACGATACTCCAAGCTGCTGAAATAGGCCGCAAGCTGGTAGCAACGGGTCTGTAGGTAATCCGAGAAGCCCTTGGAGGTCTCGGGATTAAACCAAACTTGATCGGTGCCGGTTTGGCAAAGATTAGCATAGTCAAGATCCATGGTGATAGTCGTATGTGGAACACGACGTTCCATTGGCACGGACTCGGCTTGGATGGGATCATTAAGGTCGACGATCTTAGGCTTGTCTATGCGCGATGTACCGTTATGAAACTCTTGGTAGTAGTACATGTTGGAGATGGCATTGACCGTTTCGATAGTTGCTTTAACGCAATTGGCTAGGACGATCTTCATACCCTCGCCGTTAACACCTCCGTTAAAAAGGCCGTCTTCGCCGCTGTTTGAACCAGCATGCTCAGCGGTCAGTAGAATTTCAACACTCCACTTACCCGCCATAGTAGCGGGGTCGTAACCCTTAAGCAGGTTAGCGGGACAGATGGGAAATCCCTGGCCATCGTTAGTTATGGAAATGTGTCCCGATTTAAGATCGTAAGTAACATCAATACGCGAAACGGGACCGCCCTGCTGGGTGGTGTACTGGCAGGAACGATTAAATTGATCCGAACAATTAACTAGGACTTCATCGGGCATCTTCATGCAAGCGGTCGACACGCTAATTTTTTTCTTAGCAAAGCGAGGCAATAGGCTTTCGGTTTCGATAAGATACATAATATGATCGTCTACGGTGTTAGTTCCGGCCCACATACTATCGGTACGAGCCGCCTCAGCGATAGTTCTAACTCGGATGATTCCGATTTGCGAATCCTTAGCGAAACGTGCTGCATCCGTAGGTTTAGCGGCGGCTTTGGCTTTAGCTTTCGGCTTGGCTGGCGCTTTCGGCTTAGTCGACATCTTGACTCGGGCGTGTCCTTGCTCTGCTACCCTGGGATAACAGGCTCACACGCTTTCAGTTTTGATGTTTTTCCGCTGGGTAAAATGTCCGCTTTCTCGATATGGTAATTCGGGTTCGTGTAACCCTTGAAAAAAAACAAGCACCCGAACAAGCAAACCTCCAAACTTTTTTAGAAGGCCCATTTTTTGAACGCGGCGAGGGTAGCTCCGACCCGTTTAGCTTGCAATACAATGCCTCCGACGATGTCTGACTGGCACGTGCAGTGCAGATATCCGCATTGATGGGCTACAATAGCATATCGTTCCACGGCTTCAGCATCTTGGTAAAATTTGCCGAGACGTTCCAAGTATATCCTGTATTCTTCCGGCGTCGGCTTGTATTTAAGGTAGTCGTTGATCCTTTCGATAGAACAAGTCTGCTTTTTCAGGTATTGAGTACGGTTAAACCAGCGATCCATCTCGGCGGGCGCCGTATTTAGCGGGTTCATGTTGGGGTAGATGCGGAACGGAAATCCGGCGTATTCTTCGTACATACAAGCTTCGCGGTAACGATCCATGAGTCGTCGCAGCGAACGATGTATGACGTGATTGCGTGGGCGAATGGCTATTAACGGAATCACACTGCTAGGATTAACGTGCTTACGAATGACTTGGTAGCAAAGTTCATAAAGACTAGCCATCTGAGGTTTTGAAGGTCTTATGTCCATCCATAGGCGAAGAATAGCCACGAAAGATTCAACGGCATAGGTAGGCAACATCATGTACATGCAAGATGCTCGTGTATACGGACCGTACGCTATGAACCTGAGCCCGGGATCTGCAGGGCTGTGAATTCGATCCTTGGGCGGATTACGTGGTACGAGCTTGCTGGAGTCGCAATCAAAGCGGTCGCACATGTTTATGATGTGGCGGACCCTCGTGGGACGTTGCATTGCTTTTAGGGAGCTTTGGCACGGCGCTTAACAGGGATAAAATAATCATTTTCTGGCAATTGACATGTCTAATATTCAAAAAAGCCAGGTGGGCGCCGTTTTAAAAAAGCTTGGGTTTGACTCTTGAGATCTCTGCATGTTTAATATCCAAAAAAGCTTGAGTTTGACCTGTGTCTGTGCATGTCGTTGGCATTAAAAAAAATCAATCCAACCTCCTAGCGACGCTTGGCCCTACGTTCGGCACGCTGAGCGGCTCGCAGCGCTTTAGATACTTTGGGTGTCTTAGGTTTCCGTACGGGTAGTCTCTCAGGAGTTCTTACCGGAGGTGGCGGACATTTGCATCGGAAGTAGTTATGCTGATGAACTCGGACTTGATGAAGGCCGAACTCTAAATGATCAATCGGCGCTGCAAACTGAGGCGTTGCCCTGATGCAGTCTTTGACTCGTTCGATGGGACAACGTTGCTGTTTAAGGTAACAAGTGCGATTAAGCCATAATTCCAGCTCGTTACGACACTCCGATGAACCGGGATACTGAGCAAACTCCATCATAGGCCAGGTTTCGTATACGGCGGCTTCATTGCATCGGTCCAACATGCGACGGAGCACGCGTTGTATAATATGGTTGAGAGTGGGTCTGGGATGCCTTCGTGGAATCACGCGCGAAGTTTTGGTTACACGGCCTATGCTCAGCATACATAACTCGTAAAGCTTAGGTATACTGGTGCGGACTACGGAATTGTTTCGCGCCTGCCATTTACGTAGCAAACGGTGATAGAACTCAAGAGCATACGGAGGGAGTTCCAAGCATACCCTAGAAGCGTCCATGAGATCGCACCAAGAAGGTTTTTTACTGCCACTGCACGCTGTTATGACGTCTGCGACCGCCTCCATATCACTCACCTTTACGCATGACTTATCTAAGTTGCATGGCGCGCAAAATCTACGCTGGTTAGTTTGAAAGATGTGTCTAGGGGGATTGCCCTGGAACACAGTTGTCACGTCGTCTCCGTCAAAGTCAACATAATGGGGCAGAAAAGACCGAGCGGCCAGTTCCGAAACGAATAACGCATGATTGTTCTGGGGTTGCATCTTCGCGAAGCCGTGTATCAGATAGCGGTAATTCACTTTTTGTATGTATCTTGAGATGCGAAAAAAACAATCCGACCTCTTAACGTTTGCTGAGTTTAACACGTCTCTGTTCGGCTCGTTTAGCAGCTCTATCAGCTCTAATTTTGTCCTTGGGGGCAGTTTCGCGTAATGTTTTGCTACGACGGGGCATACCTAGACCACGTTCATTGCTCAGTATGCTTTTAAGGTTAGGTTTAATTGCCCTGTTATGTTCCGCTTTAGATGATATTATATCAGTAGAACAGGTTTTCAACTTAGCTTGCAGCGTTTTCAAACGCTTTGTATTACCAGCTTCAGGCAATATAAAGCAGGGGAAGTCGCATATGCAACGCATATACCCACATTGGTGCGAAAACTTGCGGTACTTGTCGCTCTCATGGAGCATAAATTGGTTATATGCCTGATAGTCAAGCTCATTTAGGTCACGGGTTTTCTCTTCTTCTATTTCAAACTTAAGACGCTGGAAAGGACACTTGTATTTTGCATATAACTCCATTCTATCAATGTATCTATTCAAAGAACATTCCCCGATTGATAGTTCTCCGAATCCCGGACATGCGTACCTATGGCGAATCAAGTGCCGTGTAAATTCGAGGTGTGAATTTAGTAAGCGTTTGAACACACGATGTATTACAACGTTCCGCTCATGAACAACATGGTGGAGTATATGTTTTGTGAGCATACCATGCTTTTGTGCTACATTTAAGCTTAGCTCATAAAGTGACAATAAAACTACGCGTTTCGGTTCGCGCCATAATTCTAACAGGCGAATGTACCTGGTTTTTACATACGGAGGTATGGCAAGTGCGAACCGGAGCCGACACAGATGTTGGTGACACCATTTCGAATCCATATTATAGCCCAGACTACGCATCAATTCGATACATAAGGGGTTGCAGCAATGCTCCACACCGCAAAAGCCGCTCGCTATTAACATGAATACGCCGCCTTCAGCCATTTTTTAGGGGGGTCATATAACATGAACCATCAGTTTTCTAAATCAGGCGAGTCCTTAGAGGAAAAAATTATTAACACAGACTCTATAGCCTTAGCTAGGCAGCTGGATTGATCACAGCACTAGGTCGTGGCTAGCGGCAAAAAGTCTGTCCTCGCTCGTCATTCTTTGGGCATTGTCGTTGAACTCGATCGGCATTCTGGCTGAATAATCCGGGTCAATGAACGGTTTGTTGAAAGCGTAGTCAAAGCTGGAGTCCGTCCGGTACGTGTCGGGAGCCAGAATGCTAGCGTAGGGTGAGAATCGTTCCTTTGCCGACTGAGCATCTGGTGAGTTAGGTCCACCAATCCCACGACCGAAGCCAAAACGGCACGTCAAGAACCAGATCACAATTACAACCAGGACAAGCACAACGGTCAACTTCAGATACTCAAAGTCGATTACGCGGTTGCGCATTTTTTCGTCGGCAGCCGCTTTTTGTGCAGCCTGCTGATGCTTCCACTCAACATCGGCACGCTTAAGCTCCAGCTTCTCGCGACGCAAACTAACCAGGGGATCACCCGTAGCCATAAGTTATATTTGTCCGGGACGTCATATTTGACACGCGAAAATACCACGGAGCTAATATAATCACTCTGGCTGGTTGTCTGATTGTCCTTTGTAAAACAAGTTGGGAACAACCCAACACTCCAAACTCAATTCAAAACACGCCGTATAGAAAAATATGATCCCGCACGAGCCTATTAATCCGACGACTCGAGAAATGCAGCCGTATTCACCTCTCGACGCTAAGCCAAGCCCCGCCCGTCGCGTAACAGGACTACAAGTTAACCAACCCCGCTCGCATTTTGCAATCACGACCCACTCAGGATTCGCCACCTATGAGACGAACACCCTTAAGCCGTTTATTCGTCATACTCAGCTTTTTGGATACGATCGCGGCTCGATGTGCGAAAAAACAAACATGGTAATCTTGGTACCTTCGAATGGCGAGGGTCAGGCTCCCAGCAGCATGATCCAGTTTTGGAATGATATTCGTTCGACCGAGACCAAAACGGTTAATGTTGGCCGCCCAGTGCTCAACGTTGTTTCGTCGCGTCAACTTACCGTGCCGATAACCAATAATTCCGTGCATATTTACAACATTTCAACCTTTCAGTTCTATGGTACTATCGAAACCTATGCTAACCCACATGGTGCCGGTGACATAGCGTGGTCCCAAAATAAGCGAATCGTGGCTTGCCCGGGCGACGCGGTAGGTCAGCTGCGGATTTATTACATCGACCAAGGCAGATCGGTGCTCATAGATGCGCATACCCGTCCGATCACATGTGTTAAGATCAGTGACGACGGTACACTGGTAGCATCCGCTAGTGAGAAAGGCACCGTTATTCGTCTATTTGAGACCGAAACCGGAAAACTACATCGTGAGTTCCGTCGCGGCGTTGACCAAGCAGACATTCATAGTTTGGCCTTCCACCCTAACGGCAAGTATCTGTTGGTATCCAGTTCTAAGGGAACCGTGCATGTTTACGCATTGGAACGTCCCAACACGGTCTCCATGCTGGGCGGCTTACCACTTATGCCGAGTTACTTTAGCTCAGAATGGAGTTTCTGTCAGTATCGCGTGCCTATTGAGGAAGGTAATGTGCCCGGCATCGGTAAGTTACACATCGTATGCACATTCTCGGAAACCGGCAAAGACGTTATCGTAATCACAGACACGGGGCTCCACTATACTTTCCCCTTTATCGAGGATGCTATAGCCGGTGCTGTGTATACTCCGGTGGTTCGCCAGTATCCCATTTAATTTTTGGGAGATCCGGGGTTGGGTGAAGTTAATCAAGCTGTAACTTCGGATGGATTATTTTTTGGGAGGCCCGGGGTTGGGTCAATCAAGCTGTAACTTCGGACGGATTAAATTTCGAAATATGTGTGTCTGGGTGAAGTTAATCAAGCTGAAACTTCGGATGGATTATTTTTTCGCAGCCCATTTAGACCATACGCAGTACTCCAAACAATCCTGATAACCTCTAAAAAAATACAAATGCCGGAGGGTGCCGAGATACGTGTCATGGCAGACCAGATGAACAAACTACTGTCGGGAACCACGCTGATACGTTTCTCTATTATTAACGGCCCATATTTATCAAATCTCAAACCACGTTACGTCGAGCTACGGAAGCAAGCCGCGGCACTCAATAAGCGTGTCAGCGACCATCCCGTTAAAATCGACTATGTGCGCAACAAAGGCAAGTATATTTACATACAACTGTCAACTTCGGTAGATGGCAAAAAACTAAACAGCTATATTCTTTGTCATGTTGGAATGGCCGGACATTGGCGTATGGATCAGGGTGATCACACCATGGTGTTGCTACAATATCGTAAGCACGACGAATTGAGCGTATTGTACTATGACGATTACCGTCGTTTTGGCAACTTTTATATCACAAATGCAGCAGGTGTTCGCCAGAAACTTAGCGAACTAGGTCCTGACGTGCTCTCTAAGGAATTCACCCTCGCCGCATTTCTTGAAATTTTAGCCAACCCTCATCTACAAAAACGCCGCATTGGCGAACTACTAATGGATCAATCAGTAACCAGCGGTGTGGGTAACTACATGCGTGCCGATATTTTGTATATGTGCAGACTAAGTCCCCATCGTACCGTGGCAAGTTTAAGTACGACGGAGCGCACATCATTGTACAAATCAATCGTGCATGTTTCATCTACCAGTTACGCCCAAAATGGCACTACTATCGCTACGTATCGTGATGTTAATGCCGAGAAGGGTGATTACGTGCCGGTTATCTACGGTAAAACAAAAGATCCGAAGGGGAACCCTGTTAAAACAGAAACAATATCTGGTCGCACCATGCACTGGGTGCCAGCCGTACAGAAGTAATTCCGATG
>Ga0247723_1000097_pt1 | contig 53357 bp, 63 predicted proteins | sample MSEWelMarce5H_FC_FD_189079 | JGI IMG/M metagenome (GOLD analysis project Ga0247723, IMG submission 189079) | Subsurface sediment microbial communities from gas well in West Virginia, United States - MSEEL Well Study Marcellus 5H_FC | ecosystem: Environmental > Terrestrial > Deep subsurface >...
ACACAGTGTAGAGGTCTTTACCGCTACAAGCAAATAGTATATCACGCTTCATGTACTCTCCTGCCTCATCATTGTCTGAAAATACAATTATTGAATCAAAATATTTTTTCAATAACTTAAACTGAAAATCAGAAATCTTTGAGCCAAGTGTAGCAACAACATTGGGGAAACCAGCCTGATGAATGAACATTGCATCAATACTTCCTTCCACAACTATGCATGAATTATACTGTTTAGCATTTTGAATGTTAAATAAAACATTAGCTCTCTTAAAGCCTTTGTTGTACAAGTACCTTGGTTCTTGCTCGCTCTTTATGGCACGACCAATAAAACCAACAGCTTTATACTGTGCATCCCTAACAGGGATTACAACTCTCTCTTTTGCTGCCGAATATCCAACTTCAAAATGTTCTAATATATTATACTCTAAGCCTCTCTCATAGAGAGTTAAGAGTTTTTGTAAATCTTCATCATTGGTATAGTCAATTTCAACATCAGATATATTGAGTTGTTCTTCCTCAGCCTCTTCATAATTAAGTTCTCTATCAATATGATTCTGAAGAGCAACATGATCTAGCTTGATATCTTTACCAAAAGGTTTTCCAGTAACTTGTTTATACAAGTGCCTGAAGTTACCTTTTTTACCGCAAGATGGATTAAAGCATTGCCATAAACCAGTCTTGATGTTGATATAAAACGCTGGACTATGCAGATTTTTATGGAAAGGACAAAAGATATTTACTTCACTCATGCCCTCGCTTTGGACATGAATGTTGTAGTCATTAAATAAATCTCTAATGTTCTTTTCGAGATTACTTGATGAAATGTAACTGGAATTTGAAAATGTTTGATTTCGCATTATAATCTGTTACCAATTTTGTTTTAATAAAGTTTCCATGAACGGCTCTCCATTCATCTTCTATCCAAGGTCTTAGCCTTACAATAGTCTCAATATCTTGAGCCTCTCCATTAATGTATCTTTTGGGCATTATAGCTCCCATTCTTCATTCCACTTTCCTGTTTCAAGGTTCCATCTAAGATAGAAACCAAATTGTGTTGATCTTCTTACTTTTCGTGATACAACCTGAAAAACATCAGAGTTATATTCACGATGAATTGCTAATACTAAGTCGGCATCATAGGCCAACTGCTTACTCCATGCTACTTCTTCAAGTTCAGGTGGTCGCTCTGAGTGACCCTCATTCATTGTTACAGCAGCAACATCGATAATGGGGATACCATTCTTAACAGCCATACGCTTGAATGCTTTAGAAAGGTTCTTTGCCTTTTCTGTTTCATTCTTTGCGCCAGTCGCATCATCAAATAGACCGTGATAGTCAAGAATAACCATGTCCGGATGATACTGGTCAATCTTTGCTTGAACCATATTTTGGTCAGCAGATTCTAACCCCTCTGATGTCACCAAATAAATTGGATGCTTACCCTCAAATGTATTCTCAGCCCATACTGCATAGTCATCCACAATGCTTCTGTTGGCTTTTACAAGGTCTGTATTAGTAAAGTGCCCCTCGCCGTTATTTAAAAGCGTGTCCAGTCTCTGACCCTCCTGTTGTTTGTTCATTTCTAATGAAATAATCAAAGGTCGGTATCCTGCCCGCCATGCATTTACTGCAAATAAACGAGCAATAAAACTTTTACCAACGCCAGTCCAACCAAGAAGAACAACAAAGTCTCCCGGTTGCCAACCGCCGAAAGACTTATCAAGAACTTTAATTCCACTAGGTATTCCAGGAATATCTCTTGACTCTTCTAGTGATCTTCTTTTTAAATCGCTAGCTCTATCTTTCCACTCACTTACAAGGTCAGTATCCTTAAGACTACTGGAGAACTTATATAATTGAGATGTTGATTGCATGAGATATGCCATAGCCTCTTTAGGGCCCATATCCTTAAGCATATTATTGGCTTTAGAAATAATCTGCCGTGTTTGATACGACAAAGATTCTTTCTTTGCTTCTATTAAGTAATAACTTAATGGTTCAGGAGTATTGATAAACTCAAAGTCTGGATAGTGGTGTTTTACCGTATCCTTTGAAGGAGTCTTTTTATGCTCGTCATAATGTTGCACTACGAAGTTCCAAATGTCACGATGCTCAACAAAGACATTTTCAATGCCCTCATTAACCGCCTCAACATAGTTACCCGAATTAAGTAAAGAGTTAATAACTCTTATTTCATAATTCATTTTCCATTCGCTTTCTTGTTTCTTCTAATATTTCTTGGAATCTGTTATCAGACTTGTTGTTGAACTGCACTCTGTCTATATGTGTTTTAGATTCAATTGCAAAATCAAATACTAAAACCGGCCCTGTCTTCCCTTTGACAAAAGATTCAATAGCTTTAAACAATAGTTCTGATTCATAAAACTCAGATATTGCTTTGGCTACTGGTTCTTGTCTAGGGGAGTCAGGAATAAATAGCTTAGAGTGCTTTTTGCAACAATCCTGAAAGAATAGAATCGTCTGTTCTCCGGTTGCTTTCATTTTCCCTCGTTGCTTCTTGCCAAGTGTGGACTAGGTAATCATACTCGGAGATACCGGCAATTACCCCAACAAAAGAGGTATTTTTTAAAGCAGTAATTAGACATTCTTTTTTGACAGTACATCTTGAGCAGCCTTCTTTTGCATACTCAACTTCTTTAATGTCATAAGATAACCAACTACTTGCTTTGGCATCACCTGTGCAGATTGCTTTAGATCTCCAATTACTTTGCATCATCTAATTCTTGAAGCTTTGCCTCAATTTGCATATCAATGGAATCCCATAACTTCTTCCACGAAGCCTCATCATCCAACGATGGTGCCATTGTTTTAGCACCTGCGTCAAGACGAAGTGACTCGTAGTTTCCAAGGTTCTTGGTGATTCCAAGGGATGCCCATATTTCTACTTTTTCTTCACTCATAACTTTAACTTTACCTTTTCCTGTATTGTTTTAATTTTGGCATTGATGCCAATATTTTTTTCTTGTGTTGGTCTACCGGGTGTTCTATCATTAAAGAATTCAATCATTTCATAAACATCTGATTCTTCATAATAGCGCCAATTCTGGTAGCTCTTATACTTTTCACCAAATTTACTTGGCTCTGGTATTAGATTCTTTTTTTCATATTTTCTAATTGTGTCAGTTCTACGCTCAACAATTTTAGCAACTTCTCCAACAGTATATAGCCTGATTAGGAGAAGTTCTGACTGCTGATACGGAATTAAAATGTTTTCTCCATTATCAAGTCTTTCAGCATAAATTTTATTGCTATTTTTATTTACTTTCTTTAACTTAACGATAGTATCAGAATAGCGATAAAACTTATTTAGGACTGGTTTTTTTGTAATCATTCCTTGCCCTCTTTCCTTGCTTTAGTTTCTCTAAAAATAATTCTAGTTTTGCAACTTCTATATCCTTAGTATCACCACACACAACGCATGTAACATCTACATAATAAGTTCCATTGGCATAGTAATCTGCACCAATAAACTTTTGCTGTCCACATTTAGAACATTGCAATCTTATGTTTCTCATAGAATTTTAATCAAGCCAGCATGTATATTCTGCTGTAACAATTCCTCTTTCTGGATGAACAAACATCAACGGTTGAGATGCTTGACCGATAGCAGCAAGACTCTCCATAGCGTAAGTATTAGTTGACTCAGGGCTTCCTGAGATACGACACTGCACACTGTTAAATGTCATCTTAGTTGGGGTATGGAAATGACCAAAGTAAACATCATCAAATGGCTCTTCAATTGCTCCAACTTTCCATCCAAAGATTTTCTTTTGGAATGAATAAAAAGTTGAAAGACTGCCAAATTGATCACCGTGAATAAGCAATGACTTATAGTTGCCAATTGTATCAATTGCGTACCAATTTCTTTCTCCACGACCATCTGGGATGTGGAACTTAATACGCTTTTCATTCTCAAACATAAGTTGAAGAATTCTATAAAGCATACGATCGCCATTAGTTTCAGGATCATGGTCACGCCTTGCACGACCTCCAACCGAGCCATGATTACCAATTACACCAACAAATGTAACTGTCTCAAAATTCTCAAGCATTTTAGTAACAAAGTTCTTTAAAATTCTTGGTCCATCAACAGTAATTTGACGATATAAACCACCATCAATTAAAAATGATTGACCAGGGAAAATTAATTCTCCCTCAATAATGTCTCCTAATGCCCAAATATGCAAGTGCTTAACTGGGTGTTCTGCTCTTTGAATTTCTGTCAACTTAATAACAGTTTCTGCATACTGCTCAATTCTGCGCTCACATATTTCAGAGTTATAAGTAGGTGTTACCTTAGCAAGTTGCCAGTCTGCTAGAACAGCAACAGCAACTTCCTCAGAAGCCTTTCTCTTATCTTTTGCAGGAGTTGGAATGCGATCAATTTTATTGTCCGCAATGTCCTCTTTTACTGCACGATAAACGGCACTTGCAAGTTCAGTACTCTTGCCCTTAAGTTTTTCATACTCTTGCAAAAGCTTTGCATATGAAACCTTAAGTTCTGATTCATTTGTCGGTGTTTTCCCAACCACCGGATTTACAGGGATTTCCACAAATCCATTTTCTTTTCTAAATTTACACAGACCCATTGAGTCAATAGACTTTCTACAACTTGCATCTGCGTATTTTTGGTTTTGTGTATTTGGTTCAAAGGTCTGATTACAGCCTTCTGCTCCACATTCTTTCATTCGGACTCCTTCGTAGTCTCGAATATCATACCATAGGAAAGTTAGATATTTGACCTTTTAAGTCTATTTTCTATGGGTTTATTTTGAGCATGATTTCTCTTTTTAGTATGGGGTTTTGTATTCTTTACAGTCTCTCTCATCTTTGTTTTATGAGCAGCTGAGGACTTATGACCTTCTTTATGCAATGCACTATGTTCTATATGAGTACATAAAAAAAGATTATCTAAACGATTGTCATCTTTAATTTCATTAATATGATGGACCGTTTCCCAAGGCTGCAAATAGCGTTGCACGTACTCTTCCATAACAAGTCTATGCTCATAAGCATAACCACGAATATTTTTTGGATGATCTGTTTTTAAGACTCTAACATAACCTTTATCATCAATGTATTTTCCACCATTATAGTTTGCACTATCTTCGCCAGAAGGCGGTTTGTCTGACCAACTCACATCTTTACGCTGTGATGCAAGAGCCAAGGTTATGCAACTCCACCGATATCTTCAATATAGAATTGCATCAATGATGAATCTGATAAAGCCCAAGTGCATGGGTTAAGAGGGCTTGCTCCAGCAACTCTCTGAACCTCAACAAAAAATGACTCATTAACTTTCAATGCAGAGTAGATGGCAGTATAAGTCCCACCACCGAATGTAATGCCCGACCTATACATTGTATTAGCTGTAGTAACATTTGCAAAAGCGGGGGTACCACTTGCAACATTTGTATATATTGCAGCACCCGAATTTAATGTAAAGGTTGTAATGGTATTGCCAGTGCTTGTGCCATTACCTTTACAGAATCTAATTTGATAGTAACTATCCTCACCACCAGTGCTTGCTTGGGTGATGCCAGGAAGACTAAGATTCAGTCTATAATATCTTGTTGAGTCAAGTGTAACTCTATTGTCAATACCCCCGACTAAATCAAGAGAGGCTAATTTGACATTAGAAAATTCTGCTGAAACTGATGACCCATTTGTGATAACGGTGTTAGAAATTTTAAGAAGACCTTTGGGTTTATCTTCATTAGCAATCTTAACCTGCTCAATATTGGTCGAAATCTGATTTAGACGAACACTACTAATCGGGGTTAGATCTGTCCATGTAACAAGGGAGTAATTTGTATAATCAGCCATATATATCTATTATACACCCTCTAAGGCTTGTATTCTAGCCTTTAAATCGTCTATTTCTGCTTGCTGGTCTTGGCAAGTTTTTAATAAGTAGAATACCAAATATTCTTTTCTCAAGACATCAGGTCTACCTTGGTCGTCATAAACAAGCAAATCTGACAAACCTAATTCATCGACATTTTCGGCAATAATACCAATTTGTAATTCTTTTTCTGGTTCATTTTCTAAATCGCAAAGATCATCATTATAATAAAAATTAACTATTTTAAGTTTTAAAAAGCTCTGAGAATCCAATGAAGCATCGGTTATACTATTTTTATATCGCAAAGATGAAACATTGGCACCGCAAAACAAAGTGCTATCACTATTTACATATACTGCCCTATTTGTCCCCGAAGGTGAAAGAGTTCTCTCATACAATGTAAAAGAAGTATTGGCTCTGAACATAACATCACCTGCTGCAGTACCGCCTTTAGAACCAAAGTTGGTAAAAGAAGTATCTGTGCTATAGCATTTACCACCATACCTTAAGTTTCCAGTCATATCAATTCCTGTTCCGGTCAGAATACCAGTCATCGTGTCCCCGTCTACATTTACATAACGAGAGTCGTGTAAATGATCATCCGAAGCATAAGGATGCGAATGAGCATTTGCTTTGCCAGCAAGACTTGTAGCAATACTTGTTCCATTAAGGATTATTGTCGGTGTGAAAATTGCGCTTGATAATAATCTAGTACTATTTAATGAGCCATTTGCAGTTCCAGTTATCACTATACCAGGTTCTGCACCCATTACATCAACTTTTGAATAGTATTCACCAACACCAAAATTATAATCTTTTCTATAGGCCAGTAATTGACCAGTAGCCTGTAGTTTGACATATTCACCATATGCGTCATCTGCAACAACATCACCAGCCACCAAGTCACCGCTATCAATAACCAAACCACCAACAGTTCCAGCATCTAAATCTCCTCTGATAGTTACATTATTAAATTCAGCATTACCATTTGCGCTAATTCTAAACCCAGCAGACCCAGAAGAAAAACCATTACTTTGAATTTCACTTGCATTAATATCAATACCACCAATGAAGCCATCAGTAGCATTTTGTGACTGTGGAGAAGTGTTATCGGGGAATCTCAAATCACCTTTTATTGTTAAAGTGCTTCCGTTCCAAGTAAAATTACTTCCTAAAGAAAAATATCCACCTATGTTTGCAAATATTGGCGTATTAGTATTTGCATAAACACCAGTTCCAGCAACCAAGTTTCCTCTAATCTGAATGTTATTAAAAATTCCAGTACCATTGCTGTAAATAGCCCATCCAGTTTGAGTTGTTGTATTGTTAATAAAGTTATTACTTCTAATAATATTATTAACTAATACAATATTAGAGGATAACTCATCTGCCGTAATTGTTCCTGCAATAATCTCTCTGGCAGAAATTGCGTTTGCTTGGATACGAATACCTTCAGGATTTAAAACCCTACCCTCAATAGTGTCAATAATAAAAGTTTTAAGAACATTTTTATTATTCTGCTGTCTTGCAGCCCTAGAAGTATCTCTAGCGTTTTCAGTAGCAATAAAATCAAACATTGAATATTTTGATGTATCAATTAGTGTAGAGGTAAGACCATCATGCTTATGCCCTTCAACTCTTTTAAAAGTTACTTGACCTTCACTTATTACAACATTAGATTTAGCAGCCATTAAACAACCTTCCTTAAAACAAGAGAATGAGATATAGACTCACCATAAGAGAATTCTTGTGATGTAACCCAATACTCTCCATCAATTATATCAAATGCATCTAATGCACCAATCTTAATACGATCCCCAAGTTGAATTGTTGGGATTGCCATTATGCTGACATTGATAATAGGAACTGGTTCACTCATCTTTTCAATGATAAATTTAGCAATCTTGCTAGCATGCTCAAGTGATGTTATGTATGGACTATCAATAGTTAATTCTTTTAATCCATATTTTCTTATATTCTCTTGGAGCAATTCTGTCTGTTCGCTCACCTGTTCAGTGCTTGAAACAACTGTGACTGGAATGCCAGAAATGGAGGTAAAATATTCCTTCTCACTGATTGGGTCTTTTCCTTGTGCGTAAACAATTGCACCATAGTCGTTCTCATCAGAAGCTGCGATAACTAATTTTGCACTATAACCACTATACTCAAACTTAAGAATATTGATTATATCTGGATTTTCATCATAAATACCGATAATAAAAGGTTGATTAACACCAATTGCCGGAGATTTATCATAGTTAATCTGGAAATATCTTGCTTCTCTAACCTTTGTGTCGGCATCAAAGGCAAGAGCAGTCGTGTCAAACTGAGCTCTTTCAACCTCAAGAAATGATGTGTCAGTTTTAGATTTATATTTAATAATCTCAGTTTTAACTTCTGAACTCACAGTTTTGCTTAGTGCTAAATATCCAGTGTTAGAAAATATAGGGTCAGTTGTAGTAGATACAGGAATCAATGTATCGTCTAGTGTAATGTCAGATGTTAATTTTACAACTGCTAAAGTAGTAGGACTAGGTGCAGTCCAAAGAGGTTGAGTACCTGAGTCAATATTTGCAACCGAACTAATTTTTACAACAACTTTATTAGTCTGCAATTGGCTAGTGTAATCACTACCTATAATGTCTGATGAATCATTGATTGTATATTGGACATTTGCATGTTGATCAATTGATTCTTCAAAGAAACGATTATATGACTCATATCTGGCATAGCCTTCTTCATCGATATAGAAACGACCTAAATCTCCGAGAGTAATTGCATCAACTGCTTCTCTGATATGACCAATTCCTGAGTACAGGAATGGGAATGTTTGAGGAGTATCTACCTGTGATGAGATATATCTATTAAGAACCTCTGTAGCAGACAAAGTTTTTTTATAGATAGCAAATTCATCAAATATAAAATTACGGCCTGTTACGATTGGGACTTCTCCAGTTCCCGCAGTAAAAGAAGCACCTCGCCCCCCGATTGTAATATCACCGGTTTGTGTAACAATATTTCCAACAAGAGTTGTTTGCCCTTGCATTGAGCCATTTAGGTAATATTTTAATTTTTTATCATCAGTATTATATGTCGCAACAATATGATAAAAAGTATCATTAATTAGCTCAGATGTTCCAGTTGCTGAATAAGTTCCGGAAGATGTTTTTATCTTAATACCATGTGATGAATTATCATTGAAATAAAACTCATACCCATTTGCTGGAGATGAATTTGCCCATGTTGACAAGTACTCTCCTGAACCAGTTGTAAAATGACCGTCATAAAATTTAGCAATAAGTTCAATAGAGAAATCTTTTTCACTTATAGTAATTGATGAATGGTTTGGAATTCTTACATAGCCATTATCAATTAATAGAATTCCACGATTATTTTCCTCAGTTGTAATGCTGTCAGCATAGGCTAACTGAACATTGGAAGATAAAAAACCATCGTTTTGATGATGACTTAATGCGACATTACCAATGCTGTATGAACCAAGTGCTTCGTTGGAATTACGCCCCCCTAACCCATCTCTTGCGACTACGGATCTAGCTTCAGAACTTGGCATAAGCGTATATGCTAAAGATGAATTCCCCCTGTAAAGACCGATAGAGAAGTTTGCATCGCCAGAGCCATGCCAAAATTCAACCCTTAAGCGATATGGGATACCGGCTTCTAGATTTAAAAAACTATTACCTCTAAAAGTGTAGGCTGAAAAGTCAGCAGAGGAAGTTGCATCGCTCCTAGTATCAATAATAAGTAAATCGTCTAAATAAACTCTTGCCCCGCCATTTGCAATCCTAAGCATTAAGTCTTGATTACCACTATTCAATGGCATGTAATAGCCATCAACAACTCCATTAAAGTATTTTGTAAAAGTCTCTGAGGTTAATATTGAAGTAAAAGTGTAGTTGCTATATGACAATGCGTGAACTGCTGAGCCGGGGTTCTCTGTTGTTAAAACTGTTTTGTCAGGTGTTGAAAAAGATTTGACACCTGCAATCTTTTCTTCAATAGAAAGATTCTTTTCAAGAACATCAACTTTTATATTCTTATACTCTTCTAACTTATCGCTTCTCATTCCCCAAAAGCGAGCTCTTAATCCCGGATCTAATGATGCAATAGATCCTGTCTTATCAATTGAGTTCTCACTAAATGAATAACTAGCAACTGCTCCATAATTAACACCGTCTTTTGAATAAGCGGATGTTTGTTTAAATTTACTCTTTGGGAAATTAGCTTGCATTAAAAGATTCAATACACCATTCCCTACAGTTGAGTTTTCAACAAGAAAGCCATTTGTTAAGTTTTTCTCAGAAAGAAACTTAGAAAAATCACTAGCTTTAATTGAAACAGTCATATCAGAAGTTGAAGATGTCCATTCGTCTACATAATATGTTCCCATATCTACATATTCATAAGGATCGAATTGAACGATTGCGCTGTCAGCATGGGCTATTGGGTCAGAGTCGTAATATCCACGTTCTAAAAAACTTACCGTATTTGTGCCAGTTACGGTGTTACAAAGTATAATTTCGCGGCTCTCGTTGTCTGGGTCAATGGTGACATAGAAAGAGCCTGACGGGCCTCCTGACGGGAATATAGCGGTATCTAGCACCGTCATTGAAGTTGCAGAATTAGAGATACTTTCTGTCAAATGGGTGTGAGAAAGAATGTCGTTTGTTTTCTTAATTCTCCAGCCAGTAGCAACTGTTACCTTCAAGTCTTTCTTCATATATTTGCCATAGCCAGTTGTTTGATTAAAAGCATTCCATTGCTTATCCGTATTATCTAATTTAATATTTACGCTAGGACTCTGTGTTCCACCAATTGGGAGACTTGACTCATGTGTATCTCTTGACCTTGACACTGAGTAATCAATTACTTCATCTGTAATGTCAAGTTCATATATTGGTGCAATCTCATGGATTCTTGCAACATCCGACCCATTTTTGGTAGAAATAACAGTAAAGATTATTTTGGCAGCATTATATGAGGCATTAGATGCGTTTGTAGACTTTAAATAAAAATCTTTATAGTATTCATCTTCAGTAAGTGTTACTGTTTTATCAAGCAAATCAACAAAGGTAGCACTTTGAACACGGATTCTAAATTCTTTAATTTGACCTAAGCTTTCTGATGTTACAACTCTAACCTTATTTACTTTTCTTTCATCAAATGTAATTGTCAGAACTGGAGAAGAAGCAAAAACACCATTTGCTTGACTCTTAGTTTTTGACCACCAGCCAAACTCATAATCATCTTCCAGAACTGCCGGAGTTGCATGGAATCTTCCATCAGCTTTAATGACAGTTCCATCTTTTTCTTTAGCATCGCATACAGCCCAAGTGAAAGACTCTTGCTCATATCCATTCATTAATTGATTATTAGTAAAATAATAACCAACAGAACCTTTAGTGTTTACGGTGTGGACATCAGTATTGGTAATAACAACATTTGACAAGTGCCTACTGTCTAGTAAGTCAATTGTAATCTTTGGCTTTACTACCTGTGAATATCCAGAGATGGCTGAGCTGAAAAAGGTAGACAATGTTTTACCATATATGTCATTCTTTATCATTATGCCTCTTCCAATGTCAAACTACAGTCAAAATAGTATACACCATCAGATAAATCTCTTCTTAACAGAGTTTCTGAATATGACCTCACAAATACATTATAAGTTGTCTCTGTGTAAGGAGTTAAGCCGTTTTGATCTTGATTAATGACTTTAAGGACATGTACATCGGGGTCTTCTGAGACTGAAGAAATAAAGTCCCTTCCGTGTCTAGTATCAACTGTCTTCTCCATAAAGTTTGGCAAAAATCTCCATGACAATGAGAAAGTCTTTCTTCCCGACTCCGATGCTCTTTTATAATATCTATTTTTTCTATTATTCCAATTTCTATTTTCAATAAAAGATGGTGCTATAGAAATATCAAATTCTCTATTATGATTTGTTAATGGCTTACCATCAAGAATTAAAAATGTTCTTATAGAAGAATAATCTATAAATGAAGGACTAAATCTCACTGGTGGATTAATATTGGCTTTAGAAACTAAACGAATTAAAGCTAAACCAAAAACAATTTCACCAGCAAGAAATGATGTAGATGTTGTAACACCGACCACTGAACTACCATTAACAGTTTTAATGGCATTAATTTGCGCCGTTGTTGTTACTGCAATGTCAGCATGAGCCTTGGTGATTCTTGTCCCCGTCATCACAAGTAAAGAAACAATAGATACTGCAGAGGATGCCTTAGCAACCTTCATTGCAGATGTTGTAACGGATGTTTCCGAATCTAAATGAATTAAACTCTTTAATACCTCTTGAGGAACAGCGTCAACAGTTGTTGTTATATCAATTGATGAACTTGCAAATGAAATTTTTGAACTAGAGAATGCGGATGATGATTGAATTTCTGAAGAAGATATCCCTGTTGCAATAGTAATTGCAGATGCTGTTACTGATGTTGAAAGATTATTAATAAAAGCGCTAGCAATAATTCCACCAATATAGAAGTCAATATCTTTGGCTTGTGGTCCTATATTAAACTTTTCATCACCAGCCATTACTGCTCCTCCAATCCAAGGCTTACATCATAATAAGCACAATTAGTTTCTAAGTCTCTTCTTAGCAATCTTTCACTATATGAATTAATATAACATGTATATGCTCTATATTCATCATTTGGATCTAGTTTAATTAATAGATAAACAAGCCCTCTTGTCTGAGCTAGAGTATTTATATAATCACGACCTTTTCTGCCATCAGCGGTTTTATCTTGGAGAGTAGGGAGATATTTAAATGACAAAGAAAATGTTCTTTTATTCTTTTGTACATATCTTTTAATACGCCCTCTTGCCAATTCAACATCAGAGCCAGATTGATTTATTTCTGATGAAAATGTTCTGCCATGTTCTGTAATCTCACACCCCTGTTTTTGTAGCGCTGTAAGAGATTCAAACGGAGTTGCGCTAATTAAAACAAGATGGGTAAGCCCTGTTTGTTGGTTCTGAACAGCAACCATTAAAGACCTCTGTTCAAGCCGCTGTATGTAGAGATTGTTCTACTTTGCAATCCGGCATTCTTTTGATTTTGTGGTCCAACATTAATATTGTAATCTTTCATCATAGATTCAAACCATTGTTTTTCACCAATGAAGTTATCAACATAAATATGAACGGTTGATGAGGATGTTGTCTGAGGTTGTACAGGTCCGCTATATGATGGAGTTTTAGGAGTGTTAAACCTCATGTCATTCATTGCCTGAAGAGCAGTAAGGCCAATATTTTTAACTGCGTTAGAATTAATTACATATTCTCCACCGTGAAGCATCGCAGGGAATCCTGCTGAACCAAATCCGGGGACTGCTCCACCATTTGCAAATCCGGGCATTAGACCGCCATTGCCCATGATTGAAGGGTTTAGATCTTTTACTTTACTCAAAATTCCAGTAAAAATATTACGCTTATAGAATAATCTTGCAATTTCATTCGGAGATAAATCTTCCCAATGGGCAGGGAGAGTATCAAATAATGAGTAATTCTTAATTCCAGAAACATTTTGACTTGCTGATTGAAAGTGAGCACCAGATGTTACATTGAGAGCTTTTGATAATCTTCTAAGGTAAGTTGCCCATTCTGCGCTGTCCGTTCCGTGAACACCACCAGGAATAACAGCACTTGGCGTTCCTTCTGGTCTAGATTCGTAATCAGCACGAGGGTATACTTTTCTGTCAATAAGCATTGCGACTTCATCACCCGCTCTGTCTCCTGCTGGTAAAATATCAAAGGAGCCAGTTGGAATTGTTAGACCTTTACCAGATTTAGGAGTTAGCCATGCATCAACTGCATACAGGTTTGAAAGGGAGCCGGGGTTTGCTTTCAATGTTTCCATCAAGTTGGCTACAATAACATAGCCTTCATTAAGACTTTCTCTTTGACCATGGCCAGCAACTAAATGATTTATAGCAAAGTGAATAGTATCTCGATAATAATCCATACCTTTTCCAATAATTTTATCGCCAATAACTTGATCTCCCCTATCTCTTGCCATCTGAAGGAATTGTTCTTTTACAGTTTTTTCTTCCAAAGCATATGGAATAGGATCTAAATCTCTCGCGGCAAAATTGTCCATGTGCATTTTGACATTCTTATTAACATCTCGAATATCAGGGAAGAATGTTTGGAAATTTGAAGTTGGACCTAATATTAAATTTCCAAATTTATCTAGTTGTGGTTTGTGCGCAGTCTCATGAACTAAATATAAATCTTTAGGGTTGAATTGTCCAATCCCAGTACTCTTTAAGTCCTTCATAATGGATGGGAACTTCTCGGTCACGTAAGACATATATTCACTAGGTGTTGATTGTTTTGGTTTTAGTCTTTTACCTAAACCAGCTAATCTATTAAATTCAAGACCAGCTTTCATATCGCCCTTAGTCATTGCATAAAGTAAAGCATCAACTTGAGTTGCAGCACCTTTTTCTTGAATGTTTGCAAAGATTGCATGGAAATAGTCATTAGCAAGCTGCACAGCTTTTGGAGATTCAGGAGACATACCTGTAATTGCATAGGGGTTTCTAGGCACTGCTTTAACAAGAGGATATTTAGCTTTAAATTCCTTATCAACTCCAAATGCAACTTTTTCGCCAGCAACATTGTATATCTCTGCCATCTTGGTGTGAAGGAAGTCTGAGTAACTATCTTTTTTTGTTATTTGACTATAAATAACTTTTTTAGGAGCTATTGGTGGTCTAAAGATTTCCAAAGCTGCACTTGGATTGGGGGTTCCAATATTTTTAATAGCAGGAGAAACTGATGGCTTTAATCCAGTTGGCAACTGGAAAGAATTTGTTGATGGATTAAAGACCATATCAAGAATATCGTCAGCTTTACCAGCCAACGGCTTTGATACAACTGGGCCTGCTTTTGGCAATGCTTTAAGACCACTACCCATATATCCATAGTTAGAGGCGAAAATAGTTGTTGGTCCAATTAGACTTAGCGCAGATGAAGCACCGCTTAATATTCTGGACTTAGTGCTTCTATTTTTATCCATTGCTCCTTCTAGGGAGAAATAGGCACCAGATATTGGAGCTCCCATTTCAACCATTGCCTTGGCATACCCAGCTCCTGCTCTTGTAAATGGAGCATTTAATCCGGATATTCCAGGAACAACTCTTTCAATATTGGGGTTAGTAGATCTATTGATAAGAGTCGCAGAGCCAGTCATTCCAGATCCGGTTTGTGAGCCATACATGTTGCTATAAAACTGATCTCTGGCAAAGTTTTTAGCAGCAACAAAAGGCTTTGCAACAGCAGATTTTATTTTACCAAAAATACTCTTCTTCTCTTCTTCTGCTTTTTCTTTAGCCATTAAACCAATGCGTTGCATTTCAAATGCAGATAAATAATCAGCTTTTCTAAAATCAGCAGCAGAAGCGACTTTTGGTTTTACCTTTCCTCCCTTGCCATAGGAATCAATCATTCCACCATTTTCAAAAGGCTTTGGTTGATATGTTCCTTGGTTGATATTCTGAAGCATTCCCCAACCGTATTTCTTAACGGCTGAATTTCTTACAACATATTCACCACCATGAAGGATTGCGGGAATTCCCTGCTGAACTGGGCCAGTGGTTGCTCCACCGTCACCATAAGGAATAGGACCACCCATCTCACGAAGCTTGTATCCGTTATACCCTTCTGATCTAGAGCCTTGTGTATATAAATTTCTAATAATTGCTAACGATGTTTTATTAGCAATATTTGAAAGTGTTGGGTATTTCTTAACAAAGTCTGCAAATACCACTAGCGCATTTTCATTTGTTTTATTATTCTTAAGCATGGTAAATGCAGTTGCAAGGTTGTTAACAATAAACTGTCCATTTGCACCACGGTAATTACCCATCATTACCTGAGCCATTCCTCTAGGAGTTACAATTCCACCTTTACCAACTTGCACAAGACCTGTTTCTGTTCCAGTGCCTCCACCAGTGCCTCCACCAGTGCCTCCACCAGTGCCTCCACCAGTGCCTCCACCAGTGCCTCCACCAGAGGATTCTCCTTCATTCTTTGCAACAAGGTCTTTATAGTCTCTATAAATCTTGAATAGTTCTGCAAACTTAGTTGAAGACTCTCCAACGGCTGTGTTTAAAGTATCGGTAAGACCGATGTACTTTTGCTTCATCCCTTCAATTGAGGCATCAATGGTTGTTTGCCACACACCAGTCTCACCAAAAGGGTTATTCTTAGCAATAGTGTCAGCTATTGATGCAAGACTCGTAGTCAATGGACCTTGAGCGTCTACTCCAAGTGCTCCAAGTGCACCTGTAAATGTTCCAGCAAAACTACCGCCAGCAGATGTTCCATATTCATTTGCAGCAGTCTTTAATTTTTCTAGTTGTTCATTAAATTTATCAGCAGTTGTTGGAGGGAATTCAGTAATCTTCTTTGCCGCGTCTGTAAAGTTCTTGATCATGTCATCAAAATACTTAGTTGCAATTTCTTTTGCATTCTTGATTGAATCAACCAAATCTGCTTTTCTTTGGTCTGCTAATTCTTGATTTCTTGAAACTTCAAGATCTGCTATTTCTTTCTGAGAATCTACTTCAGACTTTCTTCCTTCAAGTGAAATTTGTCTTGCATCGTCAATACGACCTTCATAAATTGCAAGTTGATAGTTGCGCTGAGAGTTGAGTTGGTTGAGAGCTCTCTTCTCTTCCATCTCTCTTTTCTTATTTTCATATTCTTTTGTCTTAGTAAGTCTTTCTTCAGCCTTGGCAACCGTTTCAATTTTTGTAATTTGATCGTCATAAAGTTTAAGAGATGCTTCTTTTTGTGTTTTAAGACCTTCAGTAAGAGCAGTTACTGTGTCTGACATTATTGTTTTAATGCGGTCTTGGATATCGTTCTGTAATTCTTCCTTTAAAGATTTTGAGTAACCTGCTAACTTCTTTGCAAGCGCTTTACCACCCTTATCTGCACCTTCCTCAATACCAGTGCCAATATCATTAGCAATCTTTTCTTGCATTGATTTTGTATTAGGAACAGGAACTACTGGAGTAACCTTAACAGTCGCCTTGACAGACTTCATGCTTCGTGCTTTGTCAATATATTCCGCAGTTGCATCTAATGCCTGCGCAGCCTTTTTAAATACTCCTCCAACAAATGGGAGTTTGCCCATAGCTCCAATAACTTTGGAAATCATTTTTAATATTCCGGAGAACAGACCACCAAATGGTCCCATTAATCCAACAACAGTTTTTCCAATTCCATCAGCAATTTGACTGAAGCCTTTAGCAAAATTTCCTTTAAATAGATTAATAATTCCAGAAACAAAAGATATTACACCACGGATAACTGCAAGCAATGGCTTAAGAGCTTGCCCAACTCCACCACCTATTACACTCTTAAATAGCCATCCAATAAGTTTAGCAATAAACTTAATAACATCTGCAAGAATATTGAATGCGGTAGCAATGACTTTAACAACCACACTACTACTGCTAGCGCCTCCTGTTAATTCTCCGAAGAAATCAAGAATTGGTTGAATTGCACCTTTAACACCGTCAACAATAAGCCCCCATGCTTCTTGGAATGCTTTAATGCCAGGTGCAATTGCTTGTTTAAATTCTTTCCAGTTTTTTACAAGAATAATTATGATTGCAATAACAGCTGCAATTGCTGCACCTACTCCAGTGAACATTAAGAATCCACTGCCCATGCTTGCGATGGCAGGGATTATTCCCATAATTGTTGAGCCAAGGCTTGCAAACATTGGACCAATTCTTGCAATGAGAGCCATTGGGTTCTTAAGAGCAGTCATTAAACCTGGCCCAACTTTTGCCAATGCTGAACCCATATCCTTAATGCCAGTAACTGGATTCTTTACAAAACTTGCAACACCTTCTACTGCCCTAAAGGTAGTCTTACCACCAAGAAATTTTGATCCAACTGCTTTTGTTGAGTCATAGGCTTTAGGAACAAAGTCTTTAACTTTGTCAGCAGCTACACCAACATTTAACTTAGTTGTCGCTAGTCTGCCCTTAAATCCACCACCCATAATTGTGTTAACGGTATCTTCATCAATTTTTTTACCTTTGAAGAATCTTTCCTTTATGAGTGTTCCTGTGCCAACACCACCAAGCTTTGTTGTTATACCCTTTGCTTCAAGTTCAAGTTTACGCATTGTTGCAACATGCTTACGCATTGCATTTTCTTCAGCAAGCAAAGCAAGAACTTGCTTATCTCTATTGAGAACCATTGCATAGAATTTTTCTAATGCAATTTTATTTGAATCAGTTAAATCTGCTCTAAGCAGTGCAATCCTGTCTGCATTAAATTTTTTAAGGCGAGCAAGTCCTCTTGCATTTTCCAATGATTCAACTCTTGCTGAGACAGCAGCAGCCTCTAAAGCTGCTTGTGCTTGTATTTTTCTCCAGTTAAGAATTCTTCCACCGACTTTTGTGCCATCGGCTGCAGTTGAACCTGCAGGATAACGATACATACCACCTGGACTAATGCTTGGCATTGATGTTGGCATTGAAATAAATCTTCCACCGGCTCCAGAACCAGCAGCACCCCTGCCTCCAACGACTGTTGGTCCCAGACCAGCTCTTGGGATTGGTCTACCACCAAGAAGTCTTTCAATTGTTCTACTGTATTTATCAGCATAAGCCGCTGCTGCTTTTTTAGCGACATCTGCCTCATGAGCAATTCTGTCTGCATCTGGTAAACTTAATTCAGCAGCAGTAAGTTTTCTTGGGACTGGCATGATAGGCATGTCAGGCATTCCTCCAGAAGTTTTAGCAGAAAACATTCCTTTAAACCCTGTTGCTGGAGAACTACCATCTCCTGTACGACTGAACATTCCAGAAGACATAAGATCTGCTGTCATAGCAGCCTCTCTTGAAGAATTTAATTCAAGGACTGATTTTGATAATGCGATATTTGCAGTTGTTTGTTTCTGAAGAACGCCAGTTACTAAACCAATCTTCTCAGCAAACTTAGCTATTGGGCCGCCACCGCTAGCCATCTGTGAAATGAACGTTGCAAACTTACCACTTGTATTTACAACAGTATCGCCCATAACAGTAAGAGGCTTAGTTAAATTAAGCATCTTTGTATTTGCAGCGACCATTTCAACTGTCATTGTTTTTAGACCCGGCAGGAATCCAAATACAACTTTTGCAACGCTTCCAATTGCCAGTCTCATTTGACCGAATGCAAAAATTAATGGTCCAATCGCAGCAGTTGCAATACCAACCCCAACAACTAGTTTTGCTATAAATTCTTGAGTTGCAGGGGTAAGCCTTTTCCATGCATCATAAAGTTTTGATGCAACTTCTGCAATCTTTTCAATTCCTGGTCTAACTACTTTTATAATATCTGCAGCAAAACTCTTAAATGTATTTTTAACTCTTTGAATAGTTACATCTAATGAACCAAGTGCTGTTTCCAATTCTCGGTCAGCAACTTCTTGAGCATTTTTAACACCCGCAAGTTGAACATACATTGCCTTTCCTGCTTCAGTTGCAGTTTGTCCAATTAGGTCAATGCCTTCTTTTTGCGAAACATCTTTAATACCATCCGCAACGGCATCTCTTACTTTGATAGCCTCATCAATTTGCGATTGCGTTACGCTCGCAGAAAAACCTTCAACTGCTTTGCCCGCTTGTGCGGTTGCAATTCTTGCGATAATTGCAATATCTTTGTATGATTTAATTAATGGTAATTGAGCATTCTTTGTTGCATTGGCACTAGTAATAGCATTATTGGCAAAACCTTGAAGTCTTGCATCAGCAGAATTAATTGATTTATTAGTATCTTTAAGAACAGAATCAAATTCAGCAAGTTGTTGAATTGGAAGCAACATTCTTGTTCCCTGTCTCTTACCAAAGACTTGTGAGAAGAATTGAAGGATTCCCTCGTTGCCAGGACCCCCAGCTTCACTAAGTGCCTCATATGCTTCAATTAGAGCTTGAATTGCATCTAAGCCAGTTCCTCTTACTAATTTAAAGTGATCTCCATACTTTTCTGTAAGACTTGCAAACATTTTTTCTGTCTTTACAGTTGGATTTATCAGGCTCTGCAAAGAGAACTTAATACCATTAGCAGAAGCACCAACTTCAAGACCAGCAGCTTTCATAGGGGCAAGAAGACTTGCTGCTTCAGTCATTGACAAACCGAAAGTTGTTGCAGCAGATGCAACTTCAGGGAATGCTTTAGCAATGTCTTTCATGCTTAAGGCTGTTTGGTTTTCAATAATGTTAAAAAGATTTAATTGAGCGGTAGCCGCAGCAATTGCTCTTGTTTCAAACTGTTCTGCTGTTAGACCTTTAGACTCTCCGCTTTGCTCCATTGCTCGTCTTGCTTGGAAATACAAACTTTGGACAAGATCTTTTGCAGCGCCAATATCCATGCTACCAAGCTTTTCAGTCTTAGCAGTTAACTCAGTTATCTTTGAAATGCTATCTGCAGTCTGGATACCTAATTCAGCAAAGTCTGCAGCAAGACCAACGGTAAGGCTTTTTGCTATACCAAATTTATTACTTGTTGCTGAGAGTGATTTATCAAGTTGATTAAATCTATCAACCATTGTATTTAACTGTTCATTCTGAGCTTTTGTTCCTGTCCCCAGAACGCCCATCTTGCGAGCAGCAGCATCAAGATTTGGAGCAACACCTTCAAGAATTTTATTTAAACGAACAAACTCTTTATCAACAGCAACAACCGCTTGCAGACCATAACGACCAAAAGCCATAATTGGTGTTGTAAGACCAATGATAAGACTTCTACCAACGAATTGTGCGTCTTTACCTAAACGCTTTTGTTCTTGTGAAACAGACTTTAAATCCTCAACCAAAGCACCGAGCTTAACGCTCTTGATTGCTTTTTGATAATTTTGCATATCTTTGATTCCGGCTCGTGAAAAAGCCGCAGAATGCCCGCTCGCAAGACTAAACTCTTTGCCAAGTCCAGCAATCTCTTTTTTAACTCTTCCCATTTCATTGGAAAGCACAACCTGATTACGAGTTAACTGAGAAAGTGTTTTAGCATGGCTTTTAAGTGATGAGTCAGCAGAACCGACTGCTTGTGACAATGCTCGACTTCTTGCGTCAAGATTCTTCATTGGGTTAGATACGCTGTTAACCGCACGATTAAGCTGCGTCATTGCATTACTAAGTTTGTAGACTTCCTCTACACCCGTAGTAGCAATTCCTAATACAATATCTACATCACTCATTAATTAGCACCTCTTAAATTATCCCATTTTAATCTGCAAAACGCAATGTTATTCTTCAATAGTTTCAAATCCGAGAGATATTGGAAGCGAACCATAGTTAGAACTGTTAATGTATGGAGCTTCTTCTTCCGGCATAGGGTCGTACCAATCATCACTAAAGTCAACTTCACCACCGAAAGCAACTGCTGACGCTTTAATTGACTTTGTATATTCATTTCCACATGCCCGATATAACAGGAATAACTCATGCAAAAGCAATGAGTCTTCCAGTTCTTCTAGGCTTTTCCAAGCACCGATTTGTACGAATATTTCTGATTCGTATTTGAGTAGGGGGAGGTCATCCCAAGCGATTGGTTCGCCTGTGCCTCCAGACTCCCCCTCTACTGGTTTGGGTCGCCACCCATAGCAACTGACATGAGCTCTTGGAACGAGCGCAAGTCAAGTGCGTCTTCCAATGCTTCATCATCAGCAGCAAGTTCTGGGTCTACCTTCTTAAGAGCAATCTTTGCCGCAGCAACCATCTTATCAATATCCTCATCTGAGAGTGAACCTTCATCAGTTGACTTCATATCGTTTGCAACCTTCATAAATTCTCTAAGTGAGCGAATTGTAAGAGGCTTAATAGATCTTGTCTTTCCGTCTGCGAATACAATATCCGTACCCTTGTGCATATCAACATTTTTGCCGTTAGCCATTTTGTAATTTCCTACCTTTGTGTATATACAGAGAAATCCCCTGTGCAGTATATGATACCACACAGGGGATTGCCCAAGTACTAATTTTAAATGTTATTTGTTAAGCGTTATTTATTAAGCTGGCTTCTGGTCAATAATCTTGCCGTACTCGTATCCAGTATCATCAGATGCTGGGAGAACACGGAATGAAACTGCGAAGACTGTTGCCTCTGCTCGCTTCATGCTGATTGTTGAAGATTCCATCGAAATAGCTCTCTTTGTTCTAAACTTACGTGTGTAAGTCGTTGAAGCGGTTGAGTTTGGCGCATTTCCTTCAATCTGAACTGCTTTTTCGAATGGGTAAACATTCTGACCACCAAACTTGAATGTTGTGGTGTTTGTACCGTCAAGGTTGTTAACAATATCAGAAGCTGTTGAGTCAGAGTTTGCAACTGTTGAGTTGTAACTCCATGCTACAGCAAGGTTCTCCAATGTGCCTTCAGCCATAGTCGTCTTGACCATAACCTTAACCTTCGACTGGATGACTTTTGCAGCGTCACCGAACTGGTCAACCTCAATGTCAACCATATCTGGTTGCCATGAAATTTCTACTCCACCTTGCGTGTATCCCACATGGCGGAGGGCATCGAAATCGGATCCAGTCATTGTCAAGTTGGATGTTCCAACTCTTACGACTGCTTCACCTACGACTATATTTGCGGCTGTTGTTGCCATTTTAGATTCCTCCTAGTTATTCGAGAAAAAAGATTTTCTTTCCTCTTTTGTCACGCCATTTAGCGATCTTTTGTACATGCAACGGGTTAACTTCCTCTTTTTTATTACCAATTCCCAAGCCTTTTTGCCATTCAAACTCGTAAGATTTAGCGCCCATTTTAACGGTATACCCTTCGGCCTTACCAATGTATGTAATAGTAGTATACTTCATATCTTATTAGCATACCACAAATTTAAAGACTTGTTGAGAATATGCGAAAATCTAAGTCCATCTGGTACCAGCCTTCTTTTTCAAGAGGTTCAATCAAACTAGAACCCAAAAACACAGAGGATTTGAAGCGATGATTGGCACTTGTAATACCACCAGACTGCTGAACACTGTCCCCATGACCTAATAAATAAATTATTCTTTCTGCTAATTTAAAGAGTCTATCAACATCGCTATCATACAAAGAATACCTGACCAAATCGTTCCTATTCCAAAACGCCTCTACTGACGGGATTGAAGGACTAAAGAAGTAAACAACAAAAGGAGGGGACTCAGTTCCATATCCGATAACTGGGAAGAAGTTCATGGTCTTCCCGGCAATACTTTGAAGAGTTGCATCATTCTTTAAAAATGTATTTACATCATAAACGCTTATTGTCATTTCGCTCTACTCCTAACTCTTGGCAAATCAATTATGCCAGTTGCCCCGCCTCTTGGACCAAAGCCAAAACGACCCAATGCATATTCCAAGTTCTTAATAATCTGCTCTTTGGCATCTCTCTTGAGTTCATCTTCATGCCCCAGCATTCTCGGAATTTTTGCATCCCATAATGCGGATGGATAAGGGGGGACAGATTCTTTTCTTAATTTCATACGATAATCGCCTTTTGCTTTTACAGAATAAGATTTACGACCTTTAAGAAATACTGAGGCTGCAATGTATGCATCACCACCAGCAGATGTCTTTGCAGTCTTTGTTGGCGTTATTGTCAATTTATAACCTAATTTACCAGATGCGGCAATAGTGTATTCCAGATATTGTGATGCGGGATATTTTTTATAAAGTTTTTGACCAAGATTATTTGCTGTACGAAACAAAGCTGATTGCTGGGCGGAAGCAACTCTGTTTGGGAAAGTATCAATTTTATTTATAACGGCTTCCATCTGCTTAGTCGCATTAGAATTAATAGTCATTTTAAGCATTTTCAACAACCCTTCTTGCACCAACGATTAAATGATGAAGTCTTCCACCAAAGCCCATTTGCTTACGGATGCTTATTATTTCCAATGGACCAGTTTCAATTACATTTCCATAACGATCTTTTACATTTAAAATTCTATTATTGTAAGAGATAAAACCAGAGTCTTGATAAGAAATGTAAAACTTATATTCTTCAATGTTTTCAATATATGGCTCAATTCTTCTTTCGCTGACTCCTGACTGGTAAGAGGCAGGGATAGTCGCTGTTTTTGTAAATGTTATTGTTTTTTGACCGGCAGCATTTGTATCAGTTATTTTTTGATAAACATCAACCGTGTGTACAAACCTTAGATATGTTTTTGCTGCCATTAGACCACATAATCCATCACAAACAGTGTGTAATCCATAAGCAAGATATCTGCTTCAATGTTTCCTGTTGATTCATAGAAGTTCTGATTCATATACAACGAGATTGCATCCATGTCAGCTCTATAAATTCCGTGATTACGATATTCAGAGTCATTATTCATAATATCGGCAACAAGAAGTTGAGCAGCCTGCTTGACATTATCGGGAACATATCTCCAGCCATAATCTCCAGTTACTTTATAAATAGAGTCATTATTAAATTTTCCAATAAGAAATGTGTTCTCTAAACTATTAGACTTTTTAAATCTAATGTTCCAGCTTGTATCAAAGCCAAAACCTTGCTTTACTTTTTCAATATTTGATGTATTCTCTCCGTAGAGAATAAACTCATCATCAGTTCCGGGGTCTTGTACAACATCAGTCATTGTTGAGATAGGTAATGGTAATCTAAGGCTCGAAAAACCGTTGCCATTTATAGAGATTGAAAGATCCTGATAGAAGTCAAAGGACTGTCCACAGAATGTATTAATTATGTTCCTGACCCTCTTGTTCAGAGCTTCAAAATTGTTGGCAAATGTATCCTCAAGTTCTGGATAAAGGTCAAAAAACTCTGAGGCCGTCAAGTAGGGGGTATAGACATTTATATAGTCAGATTGGGTATAGGAAACACCAGATACCGTATAGGTAAAATCAACCCTGTGCTTGCCTGCTGAATTTAAAATATAGATTCCCGAGCTTCTCTGCCCAAAGGTAATTGTATAGACCCCTGTGCCCGTTCTAGTGGCGCTGGATGGACCTGAGACTAAATCCCCAAACTCATGATACAGCGATACCGATACCAGATTGGATGTTGGGTCACTTGGCAGGGTTAGTGTAAGGGTTTTAGATGTATTGATTTTTACTTCATCCATTATGCTTTAATTATACAGCATATAGGTTTAGTTGGTAAATCTCAAAACTGCCAAAAATGTTTAAGGATAGAAAGACTGGCTAGAATTACCCAAGCAACATTAAAAAGGATGATTGTTGGGAGGGTCTTGCGGGTTGATGTCCAGATGAGGGCAACGCTTGAAATAATGGCAAAGATATACAACCACCAGAACTGCTTGCCAAGAAGAAGACCCGGAAAGATAATTGCAATCTTTGTCGTAAAACCCCATGCTTCTACTGAGTTAACTTTTGTCCAGTAAGAACGACTACTCATCGTTTTTATGGCTTCAATTATTTTTTTAAAAAATTCCATCTCTTAGATTCCTTTTCTAGCATTTCTGCATCATTATCTCTTTGTTTTTTTCTATAATATATTCTAGTGTTTGTTGCAGGTATTGAGCTATCTCCTAATCCAGAATTTTGTACAAATTTGTACATAGACTCATTACCCCAAACTATTCTCTTAGTATTATCATTCCTTCTCACGGGAATTAAATGTTGCAGAGGTGTTCCTGCTGGAATTGTGAATTCCTTGTCTGTCTTGATGTTAAGCACAATATGTATTTGGTTATAGAAATCTGTATGAATCAGCCCTGGGACAATTTCATAATTGGGGTTTGGCTCATGCAATAAAGGTAAAGCCATTAGCGAAACTCCTTTGGGCGTTCTGTACCTCCAAGGAGAAACTAGCTTGATATATTGGCTTTCAGGAAGTTTTTTCAAATTCTCCATTGGGCATCCCGATGCTGATGCAGCGCTAAATCCATTGATTGAAAAATTTCCTTCTGGGAACTGATTCATCGGGTCAATTCTTGCTTCAAAATTTTTTCCAGTTATGTCAGGTCTAACAGTCACATTTGACCATGAAGGAATGATAATTCCAAAACTAACTAAATCATATGTCCCCTCGCACGAGCGAAGAGTCCCTTTATCCTTGGGGAGATTTTTCCACCACGAAGGTAGCTTCCCATTTGCAACATATGGAGGTATTTCAATCAACCTATTGTCTTGGGGGACAATAACTATTTCACCCCTTTTGGGGGTAGGCATATCCTGCCTATACTTTGCAATTCTATATTTGAATTTGTCTGAGCGATTCAGCATGGTCAACCTTTGCGTGAGCTGTTTGTTTAAGTTTAGCATCAGAAACGATTCTCTTGACCATTTCTTCTGAACCAAAAGAACTTATCATATCTTCAGCTGCTTTTGCTGATAAAACTTTTTGACCTTGGGCTACATGATAGAAATGAGGTATAAGAAACATCTCATAGTTATTACCAGATATATCATAAGGGTAAGGCGGTCTTTCCTGCCAAAGATCTAGTAGTTCCAAGAGATAGTCCGGTTTCTTCATGACCTGTTGCTGCCTCCACATTGCGCTATCTGTTCTGTCAGAAATGTAGTGCAATGAAATCATTGCCAAAATATTTTCCATCATTATATTCATTTTTTTATTATATGACTTTTGCATATGTGTTGAGCCATGATTGTAATTACCTAAGTTCTGCATCAAGCACCTTACTTGCTGAATGGTTGAACCGATTGAAGATGCCTCAATTGGCTCAACAAAAGCACCAGCTAGACCGACTACAACACAGTTTTTTACCCAAAACTCTTTAACATGACCGGGTTCAAATTTTATACTTCTTGCAGGGTTCACTTCAAAACCCAGAAGGTCTGATACTTCTTTTATAGCCTGATCTTCTGTGCAATGATTTGAAGAATAGACATACCCATTTCCTCTACGATCTTGTGTTGGGATTTCCCAGACCCAGCCATTACTGAGCGCCCTTGCTCTTGTGTATGGTCGTATCTCTCCAGATGGATCAGACTCTGTAGGGAAAGCTATGGCAGAATCCATTTGCAAATAGTCTTTGAACGAATTCCATTGAACATCGGATACTGCTGATATCAATAGTCTCTTCATCCCTGTTGCATCAATCCAGAAATCTGACTCAACCGTTAGTAAAGAATCAGTCATAACAGAATCAATACATCCATTTTCTGGGTTTAAATTTACCTTAATAACTTCTGCATCCGTTATTGAAATATTTCTATATAAACATATACTTGTTAAATAATTATTTAATGCAAAAGTATCGAAATGAAATTGATTAGTTGATTCATGAGGGTCATTAGCATTAACTTTGTTCTCAATCAATGATCTTGACCCGGTATTTTCTGTTATTGTTTTATTGTCTTTAATTAAACCATTGTATAAAGAGTAGTAGCCAAAAGGCTCTTCTACTTCAACCCTAGACACGCTGTGAATGTAATCTGGAGTATGGTTAGTCCAATTTTCAAACCGAATTCCGTACTTATGTGTAGCTCTTGTTTGAACAATTAATTCACCAACAGGTATGTCACATAATTGCATAAAAGAACGCCAATGTTCTGTTGACCCTTCACCAACTCCGATAATACCAATTTTAGATGATGAGATAATATTAATTTCAAATTTTGGAAAAGCTTTTCTAAGAATCAAAGCTGAAATCATACCAGCAGTACCGCTACCAACAATAGTGACTTTCAAGATTTACTTCATTTCTTCCAATAGACTTAGCAACTTCAATACAGTGCTAGAATCCTTATTAATGTTTGTTTCAAAATATTGCTTCAAAAACTCTGGTGTAAATACATTTAAATCATTTTCAATATATATTTGATATAGCGCATTTTCAATACGATTTTTATAACTCGTACTGGAAAAGGATGAGAATTCGTTCTTCCTTGGGTGGTTAGTAAACAGCTGATAAAGACTCTTATACTTGCATTTATTTTTAAAATAAATCTTTAACAACTCTGGTGTTTCTATATTTTCGTCAAAAGAATAGACCTGTCTTGTTTCTCCTTGGAGATATCGTGAAACTCTCATATCAACTTGCTCATCAACTACTTGAGTCATCACTTCCTCTGGAATCTGCAATTCCTCTAAGAAATCATGAGCAACTTTGGAGATTTGTTCTTGATTATTAAATGGCTCTTTATGAGACTCTGACCATTCGTATATAGCTTTTATAGCACCCGATAGTGTTCTAGCTCCTGTATTGATAGATTGGGAATCAGGGTTGGGGTTCTCAGTGTTGTTCGTAAAAATACAAAGAAGATGACCAATGCCACCAACATCTAGGACATTGAAAATATTGGTTACAGCAATAGGGTTTCTTGTCGAATAAAATGGTATAGACCCAAATTTATTATAATCACACCTAACAAAGTCTTCCGGAAGAGAAGCGTCTTGCTGTATATAATTTTGTTTTTCCGGAATTTCTATTGATTTCATAAAAGAATACATAATCAACTTATCTTGCTTTGGTCTATCAAATAATTCTTCATATTTCTCATATGAACAATTTTGGAAATAAACTTTATTTGAACCAGATAAGTAAATATAATTTTGATAACCAAGATGAGTTACACGGAATGCAATCAATGTCCCAGCATCTGTGCTGAATAAATCATATTCACTAGGATCAACATCAATAAGACCTGAAGATACATTGAATTTCAATAAAACTTCACCAGTCTCTTCAGTCAAGTAATAATGCATATATAGTGCTGGGTTTAATTCAGAAATATTTCTCATGTAAACCATGTTACCAGACTATATTTAGTTCCGCTTACCACTGGGTGAGCAATATGAGTGTAAGGAAAATTCGATGGGAATAGGACTAAAGAATTTGTTTCCAATTTTATCCTTAAGTCGAAGTAAGGAAATTCAAGTTCTCCGCCTTCATCAGCTGCCCCAAAGCATGCTACTAAACTTAAAATTCTCTCATTGCTTGAACCGTGGTCGTGATGTGCATGGTATTGAGCATTGCTTTCATACTTAAGTAGATTAAATGGCTCGGCTGCTTTCAACTGAAGATCAAATGATTCACGATAATCCCATATGCATTTATCAATATCATAAAATAATGCCATTGCATCTTTTGAGATATCCTCTAAATCTTCAGATATCTCATTTCTCAGTAATTCACTAAAGTTAGATTCAACAGATGTTCTATACTCATTATCTGAACGCTCTGAACCCTCGCCAGTAAAAGACTTATCCCATGTTATATATGGCCAAGTTCGCTGTGTTTCTTTTTCAAATTTTGAAATAAAATCCTTAATATCAAAAGAGTCTTTATAAACCCATATACAAGGAGCTTTTTCATATTTTTCAATATACATTATATCTAAATTCTTTCATTACAGTGTTGTTGATTACAATTTTTGCAATCTTTTTTCCAACTTCTTTTTCTTCAAAAAGAAATTTTATTCTATTTTTTTCAATCAATATTGCTTCATGACACTTATTATCAATCAATAATTTGCAATTTTTGTTAAAAGATACAAAGTCGTTAATATAGTTTACATTTTGATGAAAATTGTTTTCAACATTTTCTTTATATGATACATCATTAAATTCAGGTATTTCTAAAATTTGTGTTATATTTCTGTCAAAAAATAAACCCTCAGAGCCTTCAAAGTCTCCAATATTTATTGGCAAAAAAGAATATTTTGCAATACAGCTTGCTTCATCTAAGTTTTTTTCTGATGGGCAATAAATGACCCTTCTCATTTTTACAGACTTTCTATTTTTGCAATTAAAGTATTAAGTTTATTATATGTAATATACATACGATTCTCATTGCTTGGGGCAATTGCGTCTTCTAGGTCAAGAATCTTAGTTAAGTCATAACTATCAGGGTCATGCCCCGCTATCAATAACATTTGATATAGCTCCATTTCAGCACCAATTTTGGCTGATTCAAGCAATGCTTTTTTTTGCTCGTTAGTAATCGTAAACATTTTTCTCCTTATTGGTTTAATATGGTGTAAACTGCACCTGAAGAACCAGTACCACTTACAGGGTTAGCACCACCGCTCGCACTGGTTGTTACTCCAGATAAAGCTGCTTCTGTAATGATAATTATACCACCACCACCACCTGCTTGACCAGCAGTTCCCGCAGTTGTTGATCCGTTAGTTCCAGCAGTTGTTGAAAAGTTTGATCCAGCACTGCCAGCACTGCCAGCTGGACCTCCAACACCTCCAGGATAAGACCTTGTTATAGCATGAGCCTGAGTCCCTGCTTGTCTGCGATTTCCATTTCCATGATAGCCATATAAGTCATGTCTTCCTCTATGAGCAACGGCATGACCATGATAATGGACTGCTGGCTCATGTGCACCTTTGTAGTGATATGCGGGGAGATGATATGGGCCAGATGCGTGATGATCAGCTTCAGCATAGTGATTATGACCAACAGGGGCAGAAGTATGTACATAAGTATGCGCAACCGCCCCGTCATGACCTAACGTGTTACCAGCAGTATGGTTTACATTATTAACTGCATAAAAAACCGATGTAGGGGGTACAGGTGCGTGACTGGTTGATGCTCCTCCAAAATGAGGAGAACTTCCATGATGACTGTTGGCAGGATGAACTGGAGTTGCGTCATGCGCTGTATAGGTCCATGACCCATGTGCGTGGTCTAGTGAATGTTCAGTAACATGAGGACCTCTAGGGAGGGCAGGAGTCCCGTAATGAATGGTTGCGTTATCTCCACCTCTCGTATAAGATGCATGAGTATTTGCAGCATGATAAATACTTGCACTAGGGGAGGATGACCCTGCCGACCCATTAGCGCCATTTGTTGCCCCAGTGCCTGTCGCTGATGCCCCAGCCCCTGTTCCTGTTGCAGAAGACCCCCCTGCAGTGCTATTACTTCCTTCTGAGCGAACAACTCCTGTTCCACTGATGTTCTTTGCAACAATTACTACTACTGGACCACCTCTTGCTCCTGCCCCCGCAGATGCAGCAGGGGGTGTCGATCCAGCAGATGCGGCAGGGATTGCTATTCCCGCAGACCCATTAGTTCCATTTGTCCCTCTATTTCCCGGACCGCCGGGATACCCAGCATTTTGAGAAGGCAAACTTCCTGCTTGCCCTGTCCATGTTGAGGGAGATTCAGTTGCTCCAGTGCCATTAGCACCTGGAGTTAATGTCCCAGCAACCCCCGGAGTAACGGTGCCAAGGCTACCATTCCCCCCACCAGCGCCTCCGGTAAAAGAAAGGAATGATCCAGATGTATTGACATGCCCTGCTCTTAGAATATTCTCAATATCGGAAACCACGCTTGCGGGCACTTGTGATGCTGTATACACTCCACCAGAAGCAGTTCCTCCAATTGAATTGGTTACGCTTGTTGCAATATTAGCTGTCCCAGCAACTGTAGCAGTTGATACAGAAACCCCTGATGCGACACCTATTGAGCCATTGACAGTTAGTGTATTTTTTACAAAAACTTTAAAACCATTTGTATTAAGATGAACTCCATTGTTAATTGTTAAGTTACTGTAATACATGTCTCTAGTAAGAGATGTGTTGGAAGCAATTATTACGGTTCCGTCAGACCCCGTTCCATAAACTGAATCATTACCAATTCTTTGAACTTTTGCGGGTGAGTTAAATCTTTCTAATGCGCCCATATTATACCAATTGAGAGTATATCACTGAACCATTGACACAACTTGTTCCGCCTGTTACATCAGTTGTGATTCCAGTTGGTAAGGCTGAATGGGTTGAAACAACAATGATTACTCCACCTCCTCCTCCACCGCCACCAGTTAATCCAGAGGCTTTAAAATAAGAAGTTGCGGTTGGGGAAATATAACGAGCAGCGATAATAATAACTCCACCTCCCGGACCTCCAGAACCACCTGCACCCCCTCTTAAAAAGAGTGGTGTTGTGTTGCTTGCGTTAATGACATATCCTTTTACAGATTGGGTTGGTTGGTACCAGAATCCACTTGTCGTTGTTTTATCGCCTGTACCGCCTTGTGCGACTGTTGGTGGAGTTGCAGTCTGTGTTGCACTGTTTCCTCCAAGGCTATTTGTAACCGCAGTATTAGTAGCACCACCACCCGCAATAGAGCCAGTGCCTGAAAAACCAGTCGTCATCGTATAGTTGTTGGCTGTACCTACTCCAATAGTAGAGTTAGATGCAAGAGTTAAAATATTCTTTACAAAGACTCTATAACCCGCAGTGTTTAAAACAACATTGGAGTCAACAGTAAGATTATAATAAAATTTGTCGGAGGTTAAAGTTGTGTTTGCAGAGATAGTTACTGTTCCATCAGAGCCAGTGCCATAGGTTGAGTCTGGGGCATCAATGAATGATGAGAAAGCATTTGCGGAAGGAAATCGAGATATACCGGCCATTACGACTCCTCAACTCCAAAAATAGTTACATTCAATGCAGAGTTTGCAGAACATAAAAATGTAATCTGATCGCTAGTTGTGTTGCTTGCAGTATTTCCATTGTTAATTAAAACCATTGAACAGTTAAAAGCAAGAGTTTCATTAGCATTAACTGTTATATTACTTAATATATCATGCGTATTGGCTTCGGCAACATTAAGAGGCTTTAAACGAATGGTTGCAGTTCTTGAAGACGCTGTTGTATTTGTGATTAGAATTTGTTTAACAATTGTAGTTGTGTTTAGAGGTACAGTATAAGCAACAGCAGTAACTGTTGATATCTGAGTTGGACCAGCCAACCTTTTTTGACTAATTGGCATTATATAACCTCCATATAGAACTTGATCATGTTGTCACGAACAGTATTTCTATTTACCCATGAACTACCATTATATTCTAAAACTTGTCCTGATGCTGGAGTTGTGATAGAAACATCGTGAAGCTCATCTATTTCATACCCATTTTGAGTTGCTACATAGATAATTCCATTGTTTGTTGCACGAACAACGACTCCAATAAAAACAAGGTGTTCAGGAGCAGATGGCTTTGTTTTTGTAAATGCCCCATCCTCTGCAAGCCATAGAACATCGCCAGCCGTATACCCAACAGATAGGTCAATTCCGTCTACATAGCCCCGAGTGACAACAGGACCGTTTTCAGAAGATGCAATCGATGAAGCGACTAATCCTACTGTTTTGGATGATGTAACATCAGAGTCATTGTCTGCTCTTTTTACGGTTGCATGATCTCCCGTTGCTCCAAAAAGGTAAACAACAGTTCCAGCCGTAAGCGTTGTTGCCTCGGCATTACGAACATATGTTGCCGTTGAAGAATATTGATTAACCCAGTTAGTACCATTATAAACAAGAGATTCATACTCCAATGGAGATGTAATTACCACATCGCTAAGACCATCAAGATTTATAGAACCAGCAGTGCCAAACTCCACAATTGCGTTGGATCCGTTTTTGTAAAAAATCTTTCCATCGGCATAGTTCAGCCCCAGTTCACCATATTCAAGCGAACCGGGGACTGCGGAGGTCGTACCTGAGTTTTTTATTTTAATGGTGTTAGCCATTACTTCCTCCTACTAGAAAGTACCGCCATCTACTGTATCAGACCACGAAGGTACGCCTGCTACAACCTTAAGGAACTGACCTGCTGAACCAATCCCAAGTTTTGCAAGGGTATTAGTAGCCGATGAGTAAACCAAGTCACCAGTTGTGTAAGAGCTAAGACCAGTACCACCGTAGGCTGCTCCAATGGCTGTGCCATTCCATACACCAGTCACAATAGTGCCAAGTGTGGTCAAACTTGAGTTTGTGATTCCTGACCCCAAAGTGGTATTTGAAAGAACCGAAGTTCCAGCGATTTCGTAAACTTTTCCTGCAAGAAGGTTGAAATCTTCTGAAGAAGTCCATGCGTCAGTTGCGTCAACCCAATTAAGGGTCTTATCTGTTGCACCCTTGATTGTGAAACCGGCACCGTCTGCAGTTGTGTCTGTTGGTGTAGCAACATTTGCAAGAACAATATTCTTATCCTCAACAGTTAGAGTTGCGGTGTTAAGAGTTGTTGTATTACCATTAACAACAAGATCTCCAGTAATTGTAAGAGTGTTAGAGATTGTAACATCAGCTGGAAGGCTAATTGTTACCGCTCCAACACCCGAGTTAGAAACTGCAACTTGATTTGCAGTGCCAGTAAGACCAGTGACAAGATTTGTCGCTCTGTCACTAACTTGAGAAGCGGTGATTGAAATGGCTGTGTTTGAGGCAGCGGTTAAACGACCGTCAGCCTGAACAGTGAAAGTACCGACTGTACCAGCACCACCATAAGAGCCAGCCGTTACTGCTGTGTTTACAAGAGTAACGCCAGCAATTGCATTATCAACATAAAGTTTTGTTGTAGCATGAGTATTTGCTGTTGGAGTTGGAACAAGAACAAGACCATTAAATGTCTTATTTCCAGTTACTGTCTGGACTCCCGAAAGCGTAAGATATGCTCCTGCACCAGCAACTGCCTCAACAGTTGTAGCAGTTCCACCCGCTCCGCCTGTTCCCTTACCATAGTAAAGAACATCGTCTACTTCGTTATATGCAAGTTCTGCATTTTCCAGAGAGGCCGGTGCACCAGCTGCTCCACCAGAAGCCCTTCTTTTGATTCTAATTGTATTAGCCATTTTAGTAATTACCTCCATCAAGTAATGTATTTGCGATTGAGTGAGCATGGTCTGCTCTACTTGCAACCTCAAGAACTCCGCTATTTGCGGATCTTGCTATATCCAATGGCGATGCATTGGATAATGTTAAAATTCTTTCTAGTGTTACTGTTGTTGGAGCGCCAACAATGGTTGTTATATCACCATTCTGAACGCTCAATATACTTGCATCACCACTAGACACAGATAAATTTGTTATATCACCAGTATTAACCTGTAAGATTGTTGTATCAGCCACGACTTACCTGACCTGACAATGTAACTTTACCTGTCATTAAAGTTGTTACGTATGAACCATTTGTTTCTTCAAAGTCATAAAAATAAGTTCCGGGTTCTATTGCAGATGTAGCACCTGAAGAAAGAGACATTGTTACAAGACCATTTACCGCACTCGTAACGGCAACGGTAAAAGAAAGAACTACGGAATCAGATGAGCGAGATTTGCGCATCTGAGCCGTATAAGTTCTTCCTGTGATATTTGTATTAACATTTGCACTATCTCTAATCCGAACTTCGTGCGTGTAACTATCACCTTTGTAAATTGCAATATTTCTTTCTGCAGCCATCGTTAGCAGTCACAAGTCTCACAACCACAGCTGCACTGTTCAATACAGTCGCAACCGCATTCGCAAGATTTGTTTCTTCCTTTATTCAAATCTTCCATTATGCATCCGGCTTTGGCAAGGCTCTCCATGCTGCTTCAAATTTAGCAGCATCTTTTGCCATTTCTGGAGAAAGTTCTACATGCAACCACTGGCCGCCAAATGAACCAGCATTATCATCTTTGGTAAAAATTTTTACCCCAGCCTCATTTTCTCCTCTTGAGCAGCGAAATCCTCTTCCATACCCTTGCACTTTATCTTTAACATTAGTATCAAAAGCATAGTCATGGATTTCTTCAATTCCTAATTCTTTAGTATGAGCAAGGAACCAATTCCACATTTCAACTCCTGTCTTACGATCTGGATAACCTAAGTCAACAGCAGCGCCAGTTGCATGAACAGACATCCACTTCTCCATACCCGGATCTCCCATCTTCTTACCTTCTGTATGAGAGTTTCTCATCAGCCTGGCAACATAGATCCCCATATTGGTTGCTTTCCATCTTTTATTGCAAAGTTCAGCGAGTTTTTGAGTTCCAGGCTGTGCTTTTTTTCCGTCAAAACTTGGGTAATAGCTATACTTTCTTGGCATTATTTTGTCTTCCCAAATGCCGAATCATTAGGATTCAGATAGCGCATAATGACAGGAAGGGCAGCAGCCCATAATGCATTTGCAGCCATTTTTACATCACCAGTTGATGCGTATACAGCAACAGCAGCTCCCAATACGCTTCTTGCGTAGGATGCAGCCATTGCCTTTTGTGCTTCAGTAATTTTCATATATATCTCCTTTTGTGGATAACCACTATAAGTCAATTATACCTTAGATGTCTTTTTGAGGCTGACTTTTAGGACCATTAAAGATTTCATCAATCTCTTCAAGATCAAGTTTCCCGTCATTAAGGAAAGCTTTAGCCAAGCCCTCTACAACTTTAGCAACTCCACCAATTCCAGCCATCAGTACAGCTTGGGGTAGATTAACTCCGGCAATAGACCCAGCTCCAATCACTCCAAGACCCGATGCGCCAAATACGGCAAGTATTCTTAATAAGATATTTTTTGTATTATTCATTTAGTCTTCATCCTTTTTAATTAAAACACCAAACATGTGAACAACAAATGCAGTTATTGTCAACCACAATCCATAAGTTTGAGTTTTGCCAGATAATGTAATTAAAACAATTACACCTCCAGATAATGTCCATGCCAAAGCATGGAGTTCTTTTAATATTTTTTTAAACATTATTTTCTCCTTGATCGGCTACTACCCCGATCTGTGTTACCAGAACCACCGCCTCCCGATGGTCCACCAGCACCTCCACCCGATGGGGCAGAACTGCCTCCAGAGGGCATAGGAGCCGTTGTAATCATTGTTAAAGTAGTTGTTACAGCAATGAGTGCTCTTCTTGCTTTTACATCTATTCCAGAGCCTGTAGGAACATAATCATCAAGACCTTCTCCGAAAATGTCAATCTCTCCCTCAAAGGCTTCTTTAATTTCACTTGGGGCATCGGTAAGTGTTTCAACAAGAGCAGATTCTTCTGCTGGAGTAAGGTTCTCAACAGCAATTTCTTGAAAGATTTCTGTAGCCTGATCTGCGTCAATACTTTCCAAAACCTTTGCACTTGTAGCAAGGTCGGTTGCTTGGTCTTCTGTAACACCAAGTTCCAAAACACTGTCAACAGCATTAGACACCTGTTCTTCAGAAACAGAGTCTGACTCCAAGATTCCAACAACCGCTTCAAATTGTTCATCTGATAATGGAGTATCCAATACAGAGTCAATAACTGATGCAAATTTCTCATCCGAGATTGGCTCATCGAAAATAGAATCAAGGGCAGCAGAAAATTGTTCTTCAGATAACGGCTCAGAAAAGACTGCATCGACAGCAGCTTCAAATTGGTCTGCACTTAGTTGAGATGTATTGTCAAAGACAGCTTCCACTGCAGCAGAGAAGTTTTCGTCAGACATAGGCCCATCAAACACTGAATCAATAACTGTAGAAAACTGCGAATCAGTTAAATCTTGACCAAGAAGAGAATTAACCACTGCCGTGAGTTCTTCAGAAGTTTCAGCATCTGCTACTAAGTCATCAACAGCATTTGCAAGGTTTGCATTAGTTATAGGTGCATCGAAAATATCATCAACCGTTGCGTCTATAGTTTCTTGAACCTCTTGGGGAACTTCAATTGTTGGCGTTGGGTCTTCAGGAATTTCAACAGGTGTTGTATCTATTTCTGGAGTAGAAACTGGAGTTTGGTCCAACTCGGGAATTGAAACAGTGGTGTTTTCTGCTGGAAGCGTTTCAACAGGAGGGGGGACTACTTCTTCAACAGTCGTTGTAGTCGGTTCAGTTTCAGGTGCTATAGTTGTAGTCGATGAAGTTGTTGTTGTGCTTGTGGTTGTCGTGGTTGACGATGTTGTGGTGGTTGTACTGGTAGTCGTAGTAGTAGCTACAGGTGTTGCACGAACTGTGAATGTTTCAATCGTTGATGAATACACACCAAGTGTGTCGTTATCTGCACGAACTCTAAACTGATATTCAGTACCGTTTTCAAGGTTGTAGACAACAGCCCATGTATTAGTTGATGAAATAGCACGAGATGTTTGCCAGTTATCATCGGTAAAGAAAATTGCATATCTCTCTACAGGGGCATAACCTTCTCCACCTTCTGGGGCATCCCATGAAAGAGCAACCCGACCTTCATACGCATAAGCCCGGAGATTTGTTGGGGTTCTCATCCCCAATGGAGGCAAGGTAGTAGTTGTTGAAGTAGTGGTTGAAGTAGTGGTTGTTGTGCTTGAAGTCGTAGTTGATGGAACCACTGTTGGCACAGAGTCAGTCTCTATTGTGTAAGAATTTCCATACCATCTATTGGAATCACCACAGCAAACACTTGTGCGAAGACGATAGGTTCCGGTTTCTAAAACATTATATGAAATGTACGAATCTAAACCGTAATAGTCATCGTTTACAGCTAAAACCGTATTAGAACTGTCGTACAGCCATAACTGACTATCAATACCATACTGCTGTGCGTATGTCCTTAAAGTGAATGTTGTTCCGGCTTCAAGTTCAAAATAAAAATCATTAGCACCTTGTGTACTGAATGATTCGGCTTTTACAGGGGATGCAAAAATAGAAATAAAAATTAAAGGTATTAATACCCAAGAACCTTTTTTAAATCTTAATTGTCTCACCTAACAATAATACTAGATTATGAGTTAAGCGGAATACTCAACACCACTAATCGTAAAAGTACACTTATTATCAGCATTTACTACATAAATTTTTTGCTCAGCGCTAAGAACAATTCCTGCGTCATAAGAAACAGTTTCATTTGCATTAACAGTAAATGTTTTAAGAATTGCATTATTATTTCCCGGAGTCCCAGCAGACGATAGAAGATGAATATCACATGTTGCAGCAGTTCCAGTAACATTACAAATGTTAATATTTCTAACTATTGAATAACTTCCTGCAGTGTTAGAAACTGTGTAGACATTTGAAGCGGTGTCATTACCGATATATAAATTTTTTGGCAGTAAGTTAGCCATTAGACCCCCATCCAGTAAAGGATTTGACCATCAAAAACGGTCGTGTTCATTGATTGAACAGCAGTTGCGTCTAGAACATGATCAACAGTTGAGCCAGCAGCGTGTGGCAATGCAACTGTACCGTCATAACCTCTTGATACAACAGTAAAAGCATTTGAGATTCTTGACGAAACTAAAATTTTTTCTTCATCAGCAGTAGCTCTTCCTATGACTATAACGAACGGATTTGTATCGCCAGTTGGGAATGTAGAGCCATCAGATACACTAAAAGAAGTAGATGAGTTTGAAATATTTGCACTTAGAGTCTGGACAATAACAGCCCCAGAAATCTCTCTTCTTTCAATTCCCATATGAACTCCTATTAGTCAATTGTGATGTCTAAGTCACCAGTTGCAATTCTTAATGTGTCGCCAGCATCAAGAGATTTGTTTGCGGTTAATGTTCCATGAATAAGCATGTTTCCACCAGTGCTGTTGTCAAGAACAGCAACTGCGACTACGGTGCATGCAGGCATTCCAGTAAAGTCTAGGTTGCTTGAATTAGCTGTAGCACCACCTGTTGAAGCAGCCCATGCTCCTGCAATTCGAGCATAGGAGCCTCCTGTAACTTCTGTGCCTGCCGAAGAATCGGTTGGGGCAACGGTGTACAACGCAACATATGTTGTTGGCATTGTATATGCTGTTGTTCCTAGAACATGATCTAGAACTTTGTTTTCAGCGTAGTTTGTAAGGCTTCCTGCCATAATTAATCCTCCTTAGAATTAAGATAATCCTCAAGCTCTAATTGGTTTGGAGCTCTAAAATTGTCAAGAGTTAAAAGGAAGTCTGCTTGATCTTCCGAAACTTCTTTTATATTGTCTTCTCTTGTGAAAGAAATATCCCCTGATACATAAGATGCACCAGACTCAAAGATGATTACTTTTAAACCAGTTGCTGTAGGAGTATCTTTCTTTTCTGCTTTTGGTTTTGCTGCAGCCTTTTTTGCTGTAGCTTTTTTTACAGGATTGCTTTCTGCTTTTGCAGAAGTTACGTCTGTGCTTTTAATAACATTGTCACTCATAGTTAATAGATTACCATATCCTTATATAAAATGCGAGAAGGAGGGGAATTAACCCCTCCTTCCACAGAAATTTTATTTTCTAAATGTTAGAGGCTACGAAGCTTAACATTCTTGCCGATTACATACGAATCTGCGTTTTCAATGTTGTTACCAACACGCATAAACTGAGTATACTCAATTGTGTCGCTCTTTGGCTTGAACTGACGATAAACTGTAATATCACGGTGGATACCAATGATACGGTTGTTAGGGAATGTCAATTCAATGTGACCATGGGAACCGGCTGTACCTGAGTAATCGCCCGTAACGGTTTCTGGCATAAGTGGAACTTCCACCAATGGGATACCGAATGGAGAGATACCAGTTGAACCAGGACCACCATTCATACGCATTGAACCTTGCAAGAACGCCATGTCACCTGCTAATGAGCCTGGTGATGGTGCGCCTGCAGTTGCGGCTGTAGCGGAGTTTGGATTGCCCAAGCTGTAGATTGTGTCCTGAACAACACCTGAACCAGAGAAGAACTTCAGTTCATTTCTGCGCTGAAGGTACTTGGTTGGCATGTTGCGAAGGATACGGTCGTAAGTAGCTCTTGAAACCTGATTACCAGCTTCATCAACTGTACGGCCATTGGCTTTTGCAAGCTTAATGAAACCATCGACAGCCTTGATAAGGCCATTGTTTGAAGATGTATTACCATTGATGAACAAATCGTCAAGGTCGTTAGCTGTTTGACGAGCCATAACCTGTGCGATGTGGTCTTCAAGGGAAGCGCCTTCAATGTTGTCCTCAAGTGACTCTGTTGATACGGACCAATCAAGACGCAACTTAACGGTGCTGATTGATACCTTGCTGAAGGTGACGGCTGCATTTGTGCCGTCATCTGTTGCCTCGGTTGCCTTTGAAAGCAAACGAGTTCCAACGGAAACCTTATCGATTTCCATTTGTGGAGTACGCATGCGAACGACTCTTGCGTTCTGCATTAATACTGATTGGTCAATGACGAAATCAAGGAAACGATTCGACTGGGCTGGCTTTAACAGACCACCAGAATCATTACCAACAACACCTGTTGTTACTTCATTAGCCTTTGAAAGAATTTCTTCTTGTGATGCCATATTATATTCCTCCTCTTATGACTCGTAACCAAGGGCGCTGATAACGCTCTGTGGTAAATATACGTTGTTCCATACTGACTTTGGAGCAGACTTGGCAATTGCCTCGTCTTCTTCATCGTCTTCTGGGTCAACACTCTTTTTGATAGCTCCAGCGTCAGCAAACTTGCTAACTTGCTCTTCTGTCTCAGAGAGAGCTTTTTCTGCGGCTTCTAATTTTTCTTGAAGTTCAGCAGTGCTGGCTTCAAAACCCTTTGTAATATTGTCGATCTTATCGTTTAGCGATGCCTCAACTTCTTCCTTAATGGAAGTAGCGAAGTTAGCCAACTTATCGTCAACAACAGCACTCAGAGCATCTTTAAGGACTTCAATATCCATATGTTCCTCCTGTGTGTTTTCATTAACTTCAACTATATCTGTTGTTGAAGCATTTTCTTGAACATCTGGAACAAGCCAATTGACTAATCTCTTCAAAAGAGATAGCCTATTTATTTCTTGTTCATTCATGTCTAAGACCATATCACAGTTTACATCATTTTGCAATAAAATATCCTGTGTTTCAATTAATTCTGTATCTTCTACAGATTTATTTGCAATCATTTCATCTTTTTCCTTTTTCTTTTTCTGGGGTTGTGTTGGAGTTTTAAAACTTCCTTGTGTTGGATTTTTAATTCCCGCACCCATATTCCCAGATGTGACTTCACCTTCTTTCTTCATACCTTTCTCTTTAGTATTCTGATAGCGTTCAAGAAGTCTGCGACCTTTTGCAGCAAGTTCTGCTGCATCTTGTGCGTTCTGTGGTACTGGTTCTCCCCAAGCTGCTGCAGAGAGAGCAAGCCTTGTAGGTCTACCTTTTGGATCTTTCATTGGACCAGATGGATTTGTAAAAAAGCGTGTAAGGAATGAGCCTTTTCTACGCATTTTCTCTGGCGTATCTGCTGCACCTCGGACTCCGGGCTTGAGATTTGCGCCCTCAGTCTCCTTGAAGTGTCTACGACCTGCAGCAGTCAGACCACCTTTAGGGTCTTTGAGAGGTTGCTTTGCTTTTTCAAAATCAATATCTTCAAGAACATCCAAAATATAGTCAAGATTGCCATCAATATCCATTTTGATAATATCAACAATTGCAAGTGCATTTGCGGGGTTATCAACTAAACTCAACTCACCAAGCGTATATTTTTTAATAATATTAACTGGTCGGCCTCTAAACATTTTTTCTGTAGACTCAGCCTTTTCCATAATTTTTCCACCAATGGAAAATGCTTGAAGAGTTCCATCAAGGATTTTTTCCCAAGTATCTTGGGCACCCTTTGAAATATAAGCACTTACTTTAATAGCCTTATATTTTTCACCATCTTCAGATTCAATTTCAACTGGTTCATAACTAATAGCTTTACCTACGGCAATGGGGTGATGCATTTCTCTAATATTTCCACCCCAATTTTTGAAGGCCTCTAAAGAAGCACTAAACTCAACAATATCGCCAGATTTATCAATGTTGTCAGCAGTAGCAATACCACTAACAATTCTTTCTTCTCTTTTGATCATGTCAATAGGGAAAGATAAATTAAAGTTTTCCATAATCACCTCGTAATCTTAAATTATACACCATTAATTATATAATTAGCCAAAAGCCATTACAGCTAATGTTACATTCGCTGTTACTACTTCAATTGTCGTATAGTCGCCATCTATTTTTACATAACCACCACCACTGTTGATTGCCGGAGCAAGAATAGTTAATGGTCCTCCGTTTAATTTTACAATTGCATTTGTAGTTGCATGTGTATTAAGAATTCGGATAGAATCCGTATGTCTTCCTATACTTACAGCGCCATCAGCGCTGGTTAGTGCTGTATTCGAAAATACTAAAGTACCCTCACTCATTTGTTTCTCCTTCAAATACCTTAACGGTATCTATATTGTCGCCAGAGTCTTGACTCTGACCTCTTTCTTTTTGATCTCCACTGCCTTGAACACCCGTTGGTGTTGAGCCAGCATCTGATCTAGACTTTGGTGGAATTGATGAAGCATTATTAGAATTGCCAACTGGCGCTCCTGCTCCTTCTTTTTTAACTTTTGTAGGAAAAGGAAGGACTTCATCGCCATCTTTACGTTCTGGCAATCCAACCTTGGTTCTAACTTCATTTGGAGAAATAACTTCAGTTCTAAGATATCTATCGTAGATTCTTGACTCCATATCTTCATCCATAAGATCAATCTTGTTAAGTTTAAATTGCAGAAGGTCTGTAAACTCTTTTACTAGGCGATTGAGTTTCTTTTCAATAACTGCTTGATCTGGTCCAATCACCTGCATCTTGAATGTCTTGTCAGCATCTCTTGATACGGCCAAGTTTGCGTTATCGTAAACACCGACTTTTGGAGCAGGAACTCTGTTCGCTACAAGTATTTCATCACGGTTTGATTTACGATACTTGTCAAAAGAAGAATCCTGAATTCCGGCTTCTAATTTTTCAAACTTAATATCAGTATCAGAACCGATAGAAGCAGGAAGAGGAATAATCAAAGTACCGTGGTTACGACCTTTAACTTCGTTTCTAAAATAATTAACAAGTTCTTGCTTTGAGCGCTGACTTATCTTTGCGCCTTTTAGAATGATTGCATAACGGGGAATTGCTTTGTTCTCGAAATAATCAATGTTGTATTCCTTAGCAAACTTGTCTCCGATTATTGCTGCGGCAGCAGAAACAGCTGCAGGGATTCCGTAATAAGTATTGTTTGGTGAATACATTTTGAAATGAATAATCTCATTGGGGCTTGGGTCCATGTTAATTGGGTCTTCCATCCCCAAGTCTTGAAAGTTTCTAAAGAATACAGCTTGAATCTTATTACTTCTAGAAATCTGTACAAAACCATCTCTTTTTCTACGAACTCTTACCATTGTTCCAGGGATATGACCGATATACCCAATCTTCCCAGAATTATTGCGACCAATTTCTAGATAACCGTTCCCAATTGTAAGAACATCTTGCCAAACACGAACCATTGTCTCAATCAAAGTCTCTTCAATATTAAGATCCTCAAAAGCGTCATCAAGTTCTTCTTTGAGATCTTGCATCTGTCTTCTCATTCTCTCAAGTTTTACTTTGTCATCTTGAACTCTTTCAATCTTCCTTTTAGCCTTCAAAGTTTCTTGGAATTCATAACCTAGACCAACGGTATTCATTACACGGGCATTAATAGCCGCATAATGAATAGAACTTTGATCATAAAGATGTGCAAGATTATCTAAATCATAAGGAGGATTGATAATGTCCCATAGTGAATATCCGTTAACAACAAGAGGATCAATATATTTACTTGCTGTACCGTCTTCGCCTTCATACTTCTTTTGAAGTCTTTGCGCTTTCCTCTTCATTCTTGGAGAAAGTGAAGACATTTTAACTGATAAGAATGGATCTGTTACTTTCTTTTCTGCATCAAAAGCGCTGTACGAGATATCGTCAAACTCTACTTCAACTTGTTCATCTTGAACGACTTCCATTTTTTGCATTAAATTGACCTCTGATGAGCGAAATATGCATCATACATATCTTCGTATGGGTCTGCAATTAAACCATTGGAAAGTCTTTCAGCTTGATCATCTCTTTCTGAAGAAGAAATTTTCCTTGCTCCAGCAATCCATCGGATAGTTCCTTCGTTAGTTCCAGTCCAATATTTGGCAGCCTGTGAAACACTTTTTTCAACCTTTGGATCATTCATTAGCCCTTCTGCGGAAAGAACTCCATCACCATCAGACAAAGGAAGACCGTCTGGAAGAATCCAAATACAAACACCATAGGCTCTTTCAGGAACCCAGATTTTCTTATTTTTAATAATGTCAGAACTCATATAGTTACAATTCTACATCACTTTCTTTAAATTATCTACACACTAGCGACAGTTTTATGTGATTAATGAACAATGTTGTCTTTAATAAGTTTGATTTCGCAACTATCTGTTGTGCAATAGCTTTCTCCAACTGCGTCAGCAGCCATTCCTGCATATACACCTTCAAAGTCAATCGGGAATAATTTCATCTCACCATCGTTGATATATTCATCTTCAGTAATTTGAGTGTAGGGCATTTGTGGATAAGTAAAGTTTCCAGAAGGTAGGAATGAAACAGTCTTTAATTGACCATCATACATATGAAGAACTGTCCCAACATGCTTTTGCTCAGTTTCCGAATCAAAAGATATTGTTACAGAAACAGAATTATCTGACCAATATCTCTGAGCAACAGAGGCAATCGCCATCTTTTCAAAGATAGTTACATCACGCTCTGCTCTTTCAGCATCAGATTTAATTGGGAAAAATACAACAGATGTTGTATCTGGAGATTCAGATGCAGGCTCAACACGATAATTAGCCATTTTAAAAAGAGGGAGCATTGGATCATCATTACTAAACCGAATAGCTCTAAGGAAATATTTTCCTCCTGGTGTCCAATGAACCCCTGGGGATTCTCCGGCAAGGATTGAAACTGTCCCCGATGGTTTAACAGTTGTCATCTTGATTGATTCACGAATACCAAACCATTCAGAATAAATATTGTCATATCTTTTAACTGTTTCATAACCATTGTCCATCCACTCACGAAGAACTGGAATCCCGTTAATATCAGCAAAATTAGCAATACCAGACATTGATGCACCAATACGGCGATTTCTCTGCATGATTGCATTTGTCTTTTCCCAATGGGTTGGAAGAAGAGTTACAGTCTTCGCATAGAGATATGCAAATTTCAAAGTACGCTTATAGTCTTCAAGTGACTCATGACGATTTAAATAAGTCTCAACAAGCGTACAGCACTCATAGGACTCAAGTGACTGCTCTGCACAAGGGTTGTATCCAGCAACACGCCAGTCTTTATTATTTGGCGGATCAATTAGTCGGCCATACTTACGAGACATATCCATCCAAATAACCCCAGGTTCTCCATTTAGAGCAATACCATCAACAATATTTGAGATATCAGCACCAACAGATGTCTCAATAGAGTTATTACTCATCCAACCCCAGCCAGGGTTTTCAGAATCATAAGAATTTCTTTCAGGAAATTTTTCAGCGTTTTTAAGATTTAAAAATTCTTCCGTATTGCGACCAATAAAAAGTTCTGCTGAACGGCGAACATTCCCTGAGACAACACAGACCCCGATAAGATTTCCAATATCAGCAATATCAACGGCGCTAATTTTTTGACCAGCACGACCATCAAACATCTTTTTAATAGCTTTGTGCAGTTTAATTAATGGCTCCGGCCCAGAAGCAGTTCCACCAAATGTCGCAATCGGAGAACCATACGGTCTAATTAAAGAATAATCAAATTCAATTGTATTCTGTTCTGGCTTAAGATAAGAATTAATCAAATCCCCAGTAGCTCTTGCCCAACTTTCACGATCATCAGCAATGACATCAGTAGTTACTGTTGTTTTAGGCTGATAGATTATAAAATCTTTATCTGAACCCTTGTCGTCAAATCCAACACCAATTCCAAGCATTGAGGCTTCCATTAAGAAAGAGAACGGCTCTGCCGGATTGTCTTTACTCATTTCAGATGTAGAAACAAATGCACAGTTCTGCAGAGCAGCGGAATTCTTGTGAACATTTACAAGAGGAGTTCCCATAATCCAAAGTCCACGCCCCGGCGGTGTCCACTTAAGGTTAAATAAACGATCAAATGCTTCTTTTGCACTTGCTTGGGCTTTTACCCCATTCCAAGGAAGACGATTTTTTTTGCAATGGTCTTTCTGAAGTGAATACATACCATTGATGACACGCTCACATACATCTGCCCATGTTTCTTTTGTTCCATCGGTTTTCTTACGAGAGTAAGTACGAAGAAAAGTAATTTCTCCAACCGAGTTGCCAGCAGCATCTCGATAACCAAATGGTGGTTTTTGACTTCTATAAGAGGAAATAAAATCCTCGCTAAGTCTGAAAGAAAAGAAAGATGTATCTTCTTTTGGTGTGTTTAAAATCATTGTAACTCCTAAATATGCGTATATCTATGCTATCAAAGACAGGACATCACTGAACTAATTAATACTAAGGTCAGTTAAATGTTTTTTTGTAATCTTCGTAACGAAGGAGTATCTTATCAGCGACTGCACCCCAAGACCACTCTGAATGAATAGTTCTTGCGGATTTTAATGCAAAGTCGGCAATCTCTTGATATTCATTAACAACATTTTTCATAGCATTAAGAAGTTCATCAAAATTAGGGGAAGCCCAATATCCGGTGTCATCATTATAAACATGATCATGCCAATCAGCTTTGATCATTGTTGCAGAAATTGGGATTCCCAATTGTGCATAATCTGTACATCCAGTTGCATTTGTAATGATTGTAGGTAAACCTGTAGCCATTGCCTCTAGTGGAATTAGACCAAAACCTTCACCACTTGTTGGATAAACCATACAATGGCATTTGTGATATAAACGAATTAAGTCATGTATTTCAAAAACAGCTGGTATGCCAATAATCTGAGGATGATTAACTGCAGGAACTAAACTTCCATTAATGTAAACTTCTGCATGGCAATAGTTATTGTATTTAAGAATTAACTGATAATCTAAATCATCTTCATATAATTCTAGAAAAGCATCAACAACAAGCTGTGCATTTTTTCTCTTAGAGTCTCCACCAACATGTAGGAAATTAAACTTTCCAGTCAATTCTCTTTCAAAGATTTCCCAATCTGGAGAAACACCATGGGGGATTACATGAATATTTGTATGCACATTATTCTGAATATATACATCCTTAACAAAGTTTGATGTTGTCCAGATTTCATCACATTGACTCATGTTATATAACCAAGATTTAGGAACTTTTGTAGATTCCCAAGGAGTATAGCCAATAGTGTATTTATTTTTTAATTGATAATAATGAGGATTACAGAAATTTATATGATAATCAAGCTCTTCTCTGTTATAAAAAACAGCAGTTTGTTTTTCTTGCAAAGCTTTAATTGTATTTATCCCAGCGTTGTAGTAGCCTTGGCTATACCAAAGCTCACCTGATTCATCTAGATTATTGAGGCTGAACCAGCTTATTTTATTCATTAGTCCTTAGAAATTTTGATCATTAACATTAGTGTCTAAACACTTTACACCTTTTGCCATCAAAGCGAGGGCTGTTTCTTCAGAAATTTCACAAGTTATTGGGCGATCGCTAAACATGCATCTCGTAGCTCCCAAATAAAAGTCATCAAAATGGAAAATTGTTATATGCTCAGGGTCAACAATAATAGCAGGGCCATAGTCGTCAGACTCAACAACCGCAATTATTTCCATACTATCAATCATATCACTCCTAGTAATCTAAGCAATCTAAGTAATCTATATACTCAATATATATTAAGCATATATAGCATACTAAGCATACTAAGCATACTAGTATGGGGAAGCGCTGTTACGCTTCAGCGTACACTTTTTTTTAAGAGAATGTCGGAAGAAAATGCATTTTTTTCAAAGATTTTTCTTGGAGTCTCTGCTACGCTGTCAATATGGATTATAAGAATACAGTATTTGATGTTCTAGATCACGGAGAAATTGAACTTCTTGATGTAATGGGCAATGATTTGTCAGTGGTTAATGCAGCAAAGGTTTCATTCGCTGCGCAAGTAAAAGAGATTGATGAAGCCTCTGTTGGGCTTATCAATTACCTTATGAAGAATAAGCATGCAACACCTTTTGAGCATGTAATTTTTAAATTTAGAGTTAAAGCCCCAATTTTTGTAACAAGAGAATGGATGAGGCATAGGTGGTCATCATTCAATGAGATGAGCATGAGATATCATGTTCCACCAGTTATTGATTACTATATTCCAGCATCCAATAATATTCGTAAGCAAGTTGGTAAGCCCGGAGCCTATTCTTTTGAACAGATTGATGATTTAGAACTTAAATCATTGGTAACTAGGAGAATGCAAGAGGTTATTGGCTATGCAGATCTTGTGTACAGAGACTTATTGGATTTAGGAGTAGCAAAAGAAATTGCTAGATGTGTACTTCCTGTTTCTCAATATACAGAGTTTATTTGGACAGTTAATGCTCGAAGTTTGATTAATTTTATTTCATTGAGGAATGAATCAAATGCTCAATACGAGATTCAAGAGTATGCAACAATCATTGAAGCGTATTTTGCACAAATTATGCCTATAACCCATAGTGCCTTTATTGGTGCAGATAGGGTTGCGATTTGATGAAACAGTTATTGTTTTATATTGGATGGACTTTTGTTTCATCATTATTTCTAAAAACTGGTGTTCAAATTATTCTTGACAAGGATATTGGGTATTCTGGTCCAATATTTGTTAATATATTTTTACAAATGGCTGTTATTTTTCCAATTGCCTCTTCTGTTTCAAGCCTAAAAAATAGATGAAGATATCTGCATACTCAGACTATGGAGATTTTAATGATATTGAAACCTTGTCTATAACAATTAAAGCAATTCCATTTGAAGGAGATTTAGTCCCCGCATTTGTTATTACATCACCTGATGATGACTACACAATCACACTTGATGAAGTACACTGTTTAATGGATGGTATAGAAATTGCTCAAAAAAAGATTGATGGTATCATTAATTTTATATTGCAAACAAAGGTTTTTAACCAAGAGGAGGATGAAGATGTTGATGGGGAGAGTGATTCCTGATTTTCCGTACCCAGTTAAGATATGTCCATATTGCAATAAGCAACTAGTAGTGGTGAATGCAATCCACTGGCAGGGAGATCAATATCAGTTTAAAGCTGTCTATTTAGACCCAAATCCTGTATGCCCGGTTTATGATGAAGAAGCTATGCAGGCTTATGCAAGGATCTATTATTCATCAGAAGATGCTTTTGCTTATTTTAGAGATATCCAAATTCCAGTTCAGAGATGGTCTAGGGATGAACTTTATTCCGTGTATCAATAAAAATAATGGTATAATTGGTTTGTTATGACTGTAAAAATCTCATCAGAAAATGATTTAGAATCAATTGATGAAGAGATTCTTGAAGAGACTTTAAAATCCCTAAAAGAGTGGTTTAAAGAGAAATGGGTTGATATCTCAAGGCCAAAAGCCGGTGGTGGTTTTGAACCATGTGGTCGTGAAGACGCAAGTACTGGTAAATATCCAAAGTGTGTCCCAGCCTCAAGAGCAGCAAGAATGACACCAGAACAGATTGCATCAGCTGTTCGCAGAAAAAGAACAGCCGAGTCAACGCAGACAAGAGATGGCAAGAAGCCAATCAATGTTTCAACAGATAAGGAAAAAATTGAAAAAGCAAATGTTCCAACAAATCCTGCTCTATATGCTAGAGTTAAGGCTGAGGCTAAAGCTAAATTTGATGTCTATCCATCTGCTTATGCAAATGCATGGCTAGTTCGTGAATATAAAAAAAGAGGAGGAGGTTACAGAGTGACAAAAGAAAATGTTGAAAAGGTTGCTGAAGACCTTTCAGAAGATGAAGCAGCACTTGCGGATGCGTTGGTAACAATTGCATCCAACTATGGGAAATTCAATGAAGATGAAACTGGGATTTGGGCTGGCTATGATAGCCCAGAAGAAAATGAAGTTAAAAGCATTGGAGTTAAGTGCTCAAATTGTGTCCTATATGAAGGCGAGGGTATTTGTAAAATTATTGCCCAAGAAGTGGAAGAAGAAGGAAAATGCAGATTTGCTGTAATTCCGGATGGAGTCGTAAAGCCAGAAATGGATGATGAATACGAAGAAGAGGATGATGCAGAAGAAGATTCAGTGTCTAACCTCATCTCTATGATTAGAGATTTATTAAATAATAAGGAGAAATAATATGAAATATACAAATATGGAAAAAATGATTGAAGATAACACTGCAATGAAGAATTGGCATGAGAACATGGCAAAAGCTTCGGCAGAGGCAATGCAAGATCATATCAAGGCAGCTGCTTGGCATAACTCGCAGTCGGATCTTCTCAAGGCGATGATGAACGAAGTTCCTCTTGACCCAGAAAAGAAGGTAACTTCAATTCCAATGGCTGGTTCAGCACCTACCCCGACATCGGGTGCAGGAAAGACTGCTCCAACTAAAGAAGTTGCCCTTGACCCAGAAAATGTTAAGAAATCAGAGTTGATTGCAGTTCTTAAAGACCACGCAAATCAAATTGGTAATCTTGATGCTGATATTGATGCAATTGCTAATTTTTTGATGAAGTAATATGGATACCAGCATTATTGTAGCGCTGGTTGCAGGAATTTTTTCTGTACTAGTAACTCTTATACAGAAAACACGTAAAGAGAATAAATCAGATCACAATATGGTCTATAACTCTCTACAAGACCTCAAAGATGATGTCCGAAGTGTTGGAGATAAAATAGACGGTCATATTGACTGGCATTTAAAAAAGTAAAAACAGATTTGTAGAGCGCCTTTGGGTAGTGATATTTCGAAAGATTATCATTATGTGCAAGGGCGCTTTACTTATTTCCAAAAACAGACCACAAAATAGAAAATGACCTGCTATGATGATTGAAAACCATAGAAAGGAAGCATTATGCTTGACGCACAACAGGAAAAAGTCCTTACAGGAATGATTCCATCGGGTACATCCGGTGAAGAACTGAGAGTCGCTTATTCAATAATTACAGGAATTAGAGATGATAAAAATCTTTCACAGATTATTACATACTATTCACTAGACAGCGAAACAGCTTTGAAATGGTATAACTTCTTTTCTTTTGACTCTAGAGCAATATCTTCGACAGTCCGGCGTGGTCGTAAAGGTAAAGATTTAATTGGCTATGTCAAGTCCAATGTTGGCAAAACTGTTACCCCAAAGTCAATTGTTGAAGAATTAGGAATTTCACTCCCTACTTTCTATAACTTCTACAACGCAAACAGAGGGTTTTTTAAAAAAATTAAAAGAGGAGAATTTGAGATTGTTGATCCAAATCTTGAAAGGAGTATTTCAAAATGAAAACTTTATTCCAAGAATGTCTTGATGTTTCAAATGAAAATTATCAAGATTGGGATACCGCAGCTAAGAATTGTGTAGATACTATCTTTAATTTTTCTGATCAGTGTGGAAATAAACATATGCTAGATGTTGTTAATGATGTTGATTTTTATGTAAAAGATAATCCACACTTAATACCTGCAGCACTGTTAAACAATTCTGGTCATTCTCAATATACTGAGTTTCTTAAGTCTTTAATTGATTACTATATTCATAGTGGAATGAATGCCATTGATCCAGCTGAAATGAGATTTTCTGCAACTCAAAGTGATCTTGAAGACTCTATTCAGATTCATCAAGCATGGTTTTTACTAGCATCTCATTCTGCAATATCTCTTTTTAGTCGTCTTATAGAAGACCCAGCGTATTCACAGTTTGTTAATACAATGATGAGCAAGAGCTTAGTCACTGCAACTGTTATCAAGAAACAGCATGATTATGGCCCTGAAAACATTGCAAAATTCGGCATGTGGGGACTGATTGTAAGACTTCATGACAAGATTGCTAGACTTGATAATTTATTATCAACTAAGCGTAAAGGATTTAACTCTGTCTCAGATGAGACTATCTATGACACTTTACTTGATGTTGTAGGATACTCAACAGTTGCTTTATTGTGGATTAATAATTGGTTTCTATTACCAATGAAGGTGGATAAAAATGATTGATTTTGCATTTGGATTTGTTATTGCATCAGGAATGGCATTTATTTTTTTTATTAGGAATTGGAAAAAATGACAACAATTGTAGGTATACAAGGAAATGGTTACTCAATTATATGCACAGATTCAAGGGTTTCATCTTTTGACGAAGGTGGAATGGCTTATCAAATTACAACACTTGGAACTGGTACATCAAAGGTAGCGCAGAATGGTCGCTATCTTCTTGGGGCTGCCGGTGATGTCAGAGCTATTAATATCCTTCATCATGTTTTTGTACCTCCAGTCCCTCCTTTTACAGAGGGTGGAGTAAAATTAGACCATTTTATCACTCAGAAATTTATTCCGGCACTAAGAAACTGTTTTGAAAATACAGGATATGCAATGCCTGATAATGATGATAAAAGTCATATTGCCGAGCATTCTTCACAGATTCTTGTTGTTGTAAATGGTACTATATACATTATTGATGGTGATTATTCTTGGACTTCTGATAAGACCGGGATATATGCAATCGGTACAGGTTCATCTTACGCTTTAGGTGCCTTATATTCTTTGACAAATGGAAAAGAAATGACATCTGCAAAAGCAAGGTCTGCAATTAATAAGGCATTATCTATTGCATCAAAGTTTGATCCTTACACTGGAGCACCATTTCAAACTTTTGTACAGGAGCAATAATGGCAGTTTATGAATATAAATGTATTTCAGGGCATCCAGACCATGTAGTGACAGAAATAAGAAGCATTAAAGAAGAACAGAAAATAATTTGCTGTCCCATTTGCGGAGATGCGCTTAAACAAGTTTATTCAGCACCCCTGATGCAATTAAAGGGAACTGGTTTTTATCGGAATAACCGATGATGTATAATATATATT